>Ga0210057_1004256_pt1 | contig 19214 bp, 15 predicted proteins | sample CryGeyCG2114_010_2_FD_183968 | JGI IMG/M metagenome (GOLD analysis project Ga0210057, IMG submission 183968) | Groundwater microbial communities from aquifer - Crystal Geyser CG10_big_fil_rev_8/21/14_0.10 (SPAdes) (version 2) | ecosystem: Environmental > Aquatic > Deep subsurface > Groundwater ...
GGTAAACTTTGAATATCATTTAAAGGAATGCGAATGGCGCTACAAGAAAACAAAGAAACAACTATACAAGGAACTCATAGTTTTGTTGAAAGGAGTCGACAGAAAGTTAGTTTCCTAGTCTAGTACCTTCATAATTCAAGCTAGTTTTGCTTGTCTTTTTTGACATCTTAAATACAGACAAAGCGAGTTTGTGAGATTTTTGCCAAATAATGAGATCACGAAAAGAATTTGCGCCCATTTATTCTGACTTTACACTATGCACTATGCACTGTACACTATGCACTAATGTTAGATATAGCCCTCCAAGCAGCAAAAGCCGGATCAGCGGTTGCTCAGAGGTATTTTAAACATATCCCCAAGGTCTCTTTCAAACCGGACAATTCCCCCGTCACCATCGCCGACAAAACAGCCGAACTGGCAATAAGGCGCATCATTGCCCGTAAATTCCCGGACCACGGGATAATCGGCGAAGAACACGGCATTACAAACCCAAATGCAGAGTACGTTTGGTATGTGGACCCGATTGACGGAACCCGCGATTACATCCGGGGACTCAAACTTTGGGCGACTTTTGTAGCCGTGGCGCACAAAGGCAAAGTCGTCGCCGCGGTAGCACTTTACCCGTCAACCAACGAAACATTCACAGCCATGCTTGGGAAGGGAACCTACTTAAACGGCAAAAGGATCCACGTTTCCAAAATCCACGATCTACAAAACGCTTACATGGTTCACGGACAAATAACCCGTTTTGAGACGAATGGCAACCTTGATAAGTTTATGGAGGTAGCCCGAGCCATAAATTCAAAAAGAAACTTTGGTTCTTACAATTTGCCGTCACTGTTAAAAGGTAATATCGATATCTGCCTGGAACCCGGCGGCGGGGTATGGGATTTTGCCGCACCTTCGCTACTGGTTACAGAGGCTGGTGGAAAATTTACCGATTTTGCCGGTAAGAAAAAGATCGATTCTAATAATGCTTTAATGACCAATGGTCTGCTTCATAACAAAGTTTTAAAAATCATTGGCAAAAAGTAGTTAGAAATTACTCCCGGGTATATATATTAATCAAAATAGTGACATATGACTGTCAAGCAAGCGTAAATCAACACACATAAAAAGCGGCTTTTGGCTGTTTTCGAGGAAGAATCTTGCAGTCAGTAGACCCTTGCAAGATTCCACCTCAAAAACGAAAAGGCTTGCGTCCCCTAGAATGACAGTCCTATTATGTTAGAATATTTTACATAGATGAAAATTACCGACTACAAGAAAATTAAATGTAAATATGAGAGCATATTTTTTATATAGCTTATGAAAATAACTGACTACAAACATATAAAAAATAAAGACTTAGTTGTTTTCGATCTCGATGGAACACTGACGCCAAGTAAATCGATAATGGACACAGAGATGAGCGAACTGGTCAGAGAACTGATTTCCAAAAAGAAGGTTGCCGTTATAGGCGGTGGCAAACTGGAACTGTTTAAGCACCAGTTTTTAAATGAGCTCAAGGCGCCGACTAATCTGCTTGCCAATTTGTATCTTTTCCCAACAACCGCCACGACTTTCTTGAGATACAATAAAGGCTGGAAAAGAGTTTACTCCCACACACTAACCAAAGCAGAAATAGCCAGCATCAGGTCCGCATTTAAGCACGTTTTTGCAGAAATTGGCTATGTAAAGCCAAAAATTACCTACGGCAAGGTTATCGAAAACAGGGGCACCCAGGTGACATGGTCGGCACTTGGCCAAGATCTGGTCAAGGTTCTGGGCCCAAAGGGAATTGACATTAAAAACAAATGGCGCGACGAACACATGCCGCTTAAACTGACAATTGCCCGCGGCCTCCAAAAACGTTTGCCCAATTTGGAAGTTCTGGCCGCCGGTCATACCAGCATTGATATCACCAAAAAAGGCATCGATAAATCTTATGGACTGAAACAAATTGAAAAGTATTTAAAAATAAAAATTGGGAAGATGCTTTTTATTGGAGATGCGATTTTTCCCGGTGGTAACGATTACGCCATCACCAAAACAGCGGTTGATTACGTCCAGGTAAAAAGCCCCGAAGACACCAAAAAAGTGATTCGACACGTTTTAACAGACTGTTAAATCCCCCTGAGTAATAAAGTAACTACAATGTTGAGGAAACAGGATAAGGTCGGTCCTTGCCATTGGTTATCAAATAAGAGATCCTTCGCTACGCTCAGGATGACAGGGACGAAGGGATCAGGATGACAGGGACGGATCTTCTTTGAGGATGTTAACAGCGTCGGTCGGATCCATGGTGTTAACCGCCAAACCGGTGCCAAGTTCAAAACCAGCGCGATGAACTAGCCGTGGAACAATCCGAATATACCAGTTTTTATCATGATGGATGTAAAAGTTGTAAGCCGGCGCACCTTTGAAGTGAACCATCGGTACACCGGGATCAAAATGACCGGAGTCTTTTACGGTTAAGCGCGTAATCAGCCGTTTTAGGGCATCCTGGAGGATCGGCGCCAAATCGGCTATCTCCAAATCTGTAATCTCACCAAAATAGGTGTCTTTCTTCTTAGGAGCAACCCAAATTTCGAACGGCCACTGGGAAAATTCCGGACAATAGACCACAAAATTGGCGTTATCGACCAGAACATTCTGAACCGGTTCCTGAGAAAGTGTGTCTAAATTTATCTGTCTAGGCACGACCACAAGCTGTGAATGGGGATGCCGAATCGACGCACCGGCCATTTCACCCACGTTATTAAAGATAATTACATGACCATTTTCGAAATTGGCGTTAAATCTTTCTTTGTAAGTCTGCAAAATCAGCTTCACTTGATCGATAGGCAACTTGTCAATGTCGTCTGTATCGCTCGGGCTATGGATAATTACCTCGTGGAAATCCGTTATCGGGTATTTATTTTTAATCACTCTTACTTTCCAGCCTATTTCATAGGCACCACCCGTGCCTATACGGTAGAGTTCTTCTCCGGGTATTTTTTCGTAACCAGGACAAAAAAAGCAGAATTTTACGGCTGATTTAGGAGTTTGTTCCTCCTGGGGACGCTTTGAACGGTCTTCAGCAATGATAACCCAGCGATTTGTAGATAAATCAGGAACAAACTTAGCCACGACTTAAGCGTAGCATAGGTAGGAAAAGTACGTAAAGTACGTAAAGTACGAAAGGAGCGCTAGAAAAAGAGGTCGGTCCTTGCACTCACTGATTATTTTCATTACGATTTGCAACTCCTCGATCTGAAAATTGTGTAATTTTCAGATCGAAATATCATTGCAAGGACCGACGTCAAAACAAGGAATTACTCCAGGTCTGTATATGTATTTAGTATTTTTAAGAAGAACTTTTGTCTTGTAGTAATGTACAAGTACCCGGTGTAAATCAATTACCCATAGACAAGGCAGACGGAAAAAAGCTGTGTCAAGCGAGCAAAAAAGTGACTATTGAACATATTTTATGATCAATGACCAAAGCTAAATATAGGTATTCATGCGTAAAGTATGTAAAGGCGTATTGGGGCTAATTATCAAGAGTTTACGATAGTAGGTTCTCGCTTTGCTCGAACAATATTCCTTGCTTGAGTTAAAAGATTTAAGACTTATAATAAGAACCAGCATTACCATTAACACGTCACTATAAGTCTGTTTACTTTAAATTACTAGAGGACACTTTTGCACAAAAATTGCCAAATCACCAAAATTACAAATACCGGCAAGACCCTCATCCGCCAAAGTCTTCTGGGCTCTACCCCCAAACGCCATAACCATTCCAACCCGATTTGTTGCAAAAACCGCGGCGACCTTCTTTTGGCGTCGGCTTGATAATCAAATCCCCCGCCGACGCCTATGAAAACCCCAACGTTCAACTTGTTTTTGTTGCGGTCTATCCATTTCTCCTGTTGACCCATACCATAGGCAACAAACACAATGTCTACGCGTTTTTGTCCAAATACATCCCTTTTTAGCCTCAAATCATAGCCCATAGCCGGGCTTCCTTCAGCCGCAAAAGCAACCTTTAGACCCGGAAATCTAGCCTCCTGGCGCTCCGCGGTAATTGCTGCTACCCTACCAAAACCGCCCAAAAACCCTACCGTAATAGGCAAAACGCTTATTTTTTCACACAATTTTTCGATCAAATCCGTGCCTGTAACCCTATTTCGCTCCTTACCCCCCAAAATTAGCTTCGCCAAGACCACACCAACACTATCCGGTAGGTTCAAGTCGGTATTATTGAGGATTTTTGCGAACTTTTGGTCTCTTTTGGCCATCATGACGAACTCACTGTTAACAGTCGCAACAAAATGATGCCCTTTGCGGTCCTGAGCCATTTTTAAGATGGCCAAAATGGCATCTTTTTCGGAAATATCGGCGACTTGGACACCCATGATGGCAACATTTGGGCTTTTTAGGGCCTTTGAGAGGTTATTTGAGGCTAAATTCATCATTTTTTGGCCCTTACTACCCCATTAAAGACCTCTAAAGTCTCTTTTGCAACCGTTTGCCAGTCAAACAAATCCAACCTCAAAAGACTAGTGTTAGTGTTTGTCATACTTTTATCTAAATCATGCACATATTGATACAATAAACTTAACCATTGTTGCTCGTCATTTAAGTTTGCCAGTGCCATAGCCTCGAGCTTGTTCTTTTTCTTCGAAAATTTGAAATTTGACATTGAAAACTTTTCTGACGAAAATCGAAATTTGAAATTTGGCTTCATGTATCCCCTAGTAATTGGACCTCTCCCTCCTGTAATTGTGTGAAAAAGCTCACGATGGACCGGGATGTCGCTGGCAATCACCCGGCACCCACTGCTTAAGGCCTCCAGTATGGGGAGCCCAAAACCCTCAAAAACGCTCGGAAACAGGGCGGCCTTGGCACCGCTGTACAAACCCGGCAGGTCTTGGCGGTCCACATACCCCAAAAACCGCACTCTATCGCTGCCTTTTCGGACAATTTGCTCATAGTTCCAACCCATTTTCCCGGCAATTATCAGGGTAATTTGTTGATATACATTGTTATTCTTAGTATTATTTCTTTTCACTATATTAGTTTTCACTAGTGTATTAAATACATCAATAAGAAACACCAAATTTTTTCGCGGCTGGACCGTTCCAACATACAAAAAGTAGTCCCCGGAAATTTTATATTTTGCTTTTACTACCGCAACCTTACCTTTGCTTTGAGGCTTAAAAAATCCCTTGTCTACACCCTCATAAACAACATCTACTTGGCTCCCCGAAACTCCGTAACGCTTTAAAAGATCCGCCTTGGTAGATTCGGAAACGGCGATCAGTCTATCGGCATGATGCGCCGCATATTTTGAGGCTAAATCTAAATAATAACGATCGGGAAATTTGTGATAACCGGGCAGATACTCAACGCCCAAATCGTGGATCGTAACTACGCATTTGGGCGAATTGTAAATTGTAAATTGTAAATTGGAAATTCCCATTTTGCGTCTTCGCAAAATGGGCAGAGTGTGCGCAGGCACAAAAAGTAGATCAACTGGCGCTCGCCATGTCTCGAGCGCAAGGCCAACCTGGGTCCACAAACGGTTTGGAGCAATAGGCCGAAGTTCGAAATTGTTGGGAAGATTGGGGAAGTTTGGGAGATTAGGGATTTTAGCGCGGGAAAAGCCGCGGAGGTAAACCCGATAGTGGTTTTTGCAGTCCACCTCGGCAAAAGCCCTAAGCAGATTTAGGGAATAGTTTTCGGTACCCGTGTTTTGGGCAGAAAAAGCCCTCGATGCGTCAAAGCCGATGAGCATGGGAGTAGTATACAGCTTTGTTAATAATCAGTGAGTCGGTGAGTCAGTAAAAATCAGTGAACCAGAAAGTCAGTGAAATCAGTGAGGAAATTAGTACCGATAAATTAATAATCGGTGGGTCAGTCAGTCAGTGGGTCAGAAGATCAGTGAACCGGAAAATCGGTGAAGTCAGCGAATATATTAGTACCGAATCACTGGGACACTGATTTACAGATTCACCGATACACTGAATCACCGACTCACTGGTTATTTGTTCAGCCGCTCATCAGCATCCGCTTCCAGACGTCAATATTTTCCAGGGCAATTCCCGCGCCATAAACGACCGCGTGCATCGGGTCTTCGGCAACATGGGCCGGAACATTAGTACTACTGGATATAAGCCGGTCAAGGCCCCGTAGTTGGCTGGCACCGCCGGTCAAAACCATCCCCCGGTCGATAATATCGGAGGATAATTCCGGCGGTGTCTCTTCGAGCACATCTTTAATGGCACTTATCATTTGATTAATCACCGGCTGGATGGCGCCGGTAATCTCATCGCTATTGATAACGATTGTTTTGGGCAAGCCCAACACGGCATCCCTGCCCCGGACTTCCGTCGTTTTCTTCGGTCTCATGGTCAAAGCCGAGCCGATTTTAATTTTGACGTCTTCGGCCATACGTTCACCAATAACCAAATTGTGGGCCCGGCGCATATAGGCCATGATCGCTTCATCGACTTTGGTACCGCCGACCCGAGCGCTGGAGCTGGCCACGATTCCCCCTAAAGAAACAACAGCTACACCCGTTTGTCCGGCACCGATATCGCAAACCATACTGCCAAAAGCCGCTTCAATCGGCAGTTTGGACCCAATCGCCGCCGCCAGAGTTTTGTCGATAAGATAGGCCGATTTAGCCCCGGCCGCCAGAGTTGCTTCCAGAACCGCCCGCCTTTCGACTTGGGTGATACCGGAAGGCACGCAGATCATGACAATTGGCCTAAGGAAACGCGAAAAGCCGCGCCCCAAAAGCGCTTTGTTTAAAAAATATTTAAGCATGGCCTCGGCCACAAAATAGTCGGCCACTACCCCATCTTTGAGAGGCCTTTGTGCCATCAGGTTACCACCGGTTTTTCCAAGCATTTCCCGCGCCTGAGCCCCGACAGCCATGACGCGGCCCGAGTTGGCATCAATCGCCACAACGGAGGGCTCGGAGATGACAACACCGGCACCGGAAACCCAAACGAGACAATTGGCAGTACCCAAGTCGATGGCGAGAGATTTAGAGGAAAGGATAGGAAGTTTCATGCAATCGGCATTGTAAAACGGAGGGTATTTGAGATCAACAAGGAGTTTGGATAATACCAACTTCAATATAACTTAACAGTATCAAAACGATTGAAGGTAGATGGTAGAAAGTTGAAGATAGAATTTGAAGGTAGAAGTTAGAAATTAGAAAGTTTTCCAGTTATTCCTTAGGTTTGTAAGCTTTCCGCCTAAGTTCTGATATCTTTTTAGAAGAATATTACAAAGATCTTTGCTCAGATATCCCAGATCTCTTGAAGCTTCTAAATGCACCTCCATCTCGTTGGCAGAACCAATAGCAGAATCGAGATGCTTTTTAAATTCTTTCTCGAATCTTCTTTTGGCCCAACCCTCTGCGATGTTAGACGGGCAAGATTTAGAAGCTCTTCGCATTTGGGATGCCAAGTCCCTACTCTCGTATGAAGGCAAATTCTTAACTGCTTTATGGACAAGAAGCATAAGCTCATACGACTCGTTATACACTTCTAAATCTCTAAAACTTTTAATCACTTTGTGGAGGAACAAATATCTAACTTCTAACTTCTATTTCGAACATAGCGAGAAACAAGCGTTCTTATCCTCAAAATCTACTTTCTATTTTCTATCATCTATCTTCAAGTGTACTTAAGGCGCAACTTCTTGCCAGGTGACGGCGGGGGTCCCGAGCAGGGTGCCCAGGGTGGTGATGTATTTGGGGGAGAAGATGAAGGATTCGGCGGGATAAAGGGTGTTGTTACAAAAGGCGCCGCAGAGTAAGCCGCCCAGAACCCGAGTTAGCGTCATGTCGCCAGCGTAGATACTGCCGTTGGCCACAAGCTGGGGTCCGGAAATTCCCGTTGCCAGGTCGGTGTCTTTGAACAGACCGCCGGCCACATACAAACCGTCCAGGTTAGAAACGTTGGTGTTGACTGTAATATTGCCGCTGACCACAAACGTAATGGTGTTGCTGCCGGGGGCCGTTACGTTGCCGGTGATTACCAAGTTACCCAGGACAAAGACAACACTGTTGCCCGCCGGTGCCGCACCGCCGCCAAAAGTCCAAGTACCGCCAGCCGGTGTACATTTGTTTAGTCCCACAGAAACAGCACAGGAAGCTCCTTGGTTTGTCGCTTTGTTTAGGAATCTTTCGGCCAGATAGGTGTAGGTAGCCGCCGGCATCAGCGGACCAACATTGCTGCCGCTGCTGTTGGTAAACTTCCACTTGTTGCTCCGGATATTGGTGTTGGTACTGCCGCCGACCAGCAGGTATTGGGAGTTGCAAGCCGCTCCGGGTGTTGTCGAACAGGTAGGCGGAGCCTTTTGGGCAGTAATTGCCCCCAAAGCACCGACGTCACCACCTTGCGTCTGGAACCAGCCGTCTACGTCAACTGTATAGCTAAAGTTACCTACGTAGTCACCGGCCACGGCACCAGTGCCTGTCGCATTGTTTAGCCAGCTGGATGGAGGCGGGGCATCGTTTTGGTTGCAAGCAGGAATCACATAAGCTTTTGCAATGTAACTATTAGCACTACTTGGGGCCGGGTAACTAAATGTCACTGGTTGGGTTCCACCGGCAGCAAGAGCACCAACGGGCTGACTATAAAGAGGCGCTCCGCCGGCACCAACATTTAATGCAGTACAAGCAGGGAAAGCAGTTTCTCCCGACTGTCCCGTCCAAAGACCAACGGTTGTGGCAGCCGAAGATCCGCTACCCATATTGGTAACATTGACTGTCAGTGATATTGGATCCCCTGGACCAAATTGGTGACCACTGACAAGAAAACCGCCTGCCGTATTGTTAAATCGCGCCTTTAAATCCAGACAGCCGGGAACGCTAAATGTATAACCCGCCCCGCCCCCCGGAGCACCGGCAATAAGCTGGGCGTTGGTTACCGAAACCGAAACAGGAATTACAAACTGGGCCGTTGCACCAGACCCCGCCCCATAATAGACATTCCACCTATAAGTTACGTTCGGCAAAAATGTAAATCCGCCAGTTATGGAACTGTTACCCGCCGTTATTCCCTGGTTAGCATCAGCTTCAGCAACGTTATCGTTGTTATTGTCCCAATCGGTATTGTTGTCGATATTTACAAACCAGTTTGCCCCTGCTGCACCGGTCCAAGCAAACCGGACTGTCGAACCATAACCGGCGGCAATGGCACAAGACGGCAGGCCGGAAACACTTAAACCAGTCGGAGCACATATAGGCACTGTCAAAGCAACTCTCGTCCCACTGGCCACTCCGCTCGTTGGCGAAGCGCCGACCCAATACTGGGTATTGGCCGCAAGACTGCCGTTGTATGAAGCGTGGTTAAGTCTGCTGCTTGGATAAGTTAAGCCACTTGTTTGCGCAACACTTGTTTGCCTTACTATGCTTCCGCCGCTCGCTGCATTCCAAACCTGCACAAAGTAAGAACCGGAATCCCAGCTGACAGTGAAGTTGTTAGAAGTAAGGGCCAGCGGACTGGTTGAGGTACAAATGATATTGGAAACAGTCAAGCCGCCGGCAGCACACGTTGGGATCGTAAACGAAGCTCCGGTAGGTGTCGAAGAGCTTGCGGGGTAAATCCAATTGCCGCCAACTCCGTAATACATACGCCAGTAATAAGTTCCGGGGGTAAATGTGTAAGCAGTACCCGAACCGTCGTTTTTGATAAAGCCGCTGGCGTTGGTCGTTGACACGTCACCATTGTTAAGCACCTTGAAAGCGGTCTCGCTGCCCCAGGCATTGTCTGTTCTAATATTAACTGCCCAGCTGGTAGTTGCCGAACCGGTCCATCTAAAAGTCACCGTCGGCGTCGGACAGGCGGCAACGGAGGTGTTAAGAGCGGAAGGCGCACATAAAGGCACACTGAAACTCGGCCCGGCGGCACTAAATAGTGTCGTAGGTGTAGTTTGATACCGGATTGACCAGTCAAAAGTGACTCCCGGATCAAACGAACTGCCAGGACCATAAGGTGAAGTAAAAGTCACAGTCTGCAAACCGGCAGAAATATTATAAACACCGGCTGAGCCCGGGCGGGCTATACGGATACCCCAATCGCTTGTACTCACTCCGCTCCACCTGAAAGTAACGCTGTAGGCTGTATTTGAACACGCAGGCAAAGGATCTATGCTCAGGTTTGTCGGCGCACACACCGGTACGCTAAACAGGTATGGCCTGGTGTCAACATAAGGTGAAGATGCCGGCGGTGTGCCGGTATACTGGGTTGAAGCTGGAAGCACAAATTTGGCGCTGGCACCGCTGCCTTCTCCGTAGTAGATATTCCATCTGTAGACAACCCCTGGCTGGAAAGTGAATCCTCCACTGTAACCGCTGCCGTTATCGGAAGTACCGGTAATCGCCTTGTTGGCTTCCGCCACAGCCCAAGCGTTGTTGTTGTCGATGTTAATAAACCAGTTAGCGCTGGCAGTGCCGCTCCAGGTAAATGTTGGCGTAAAGGTGGAAGAAGAACAGGCGGGTGTCGCAACCGAAAGCGCGGAAGGCGGCGGTATGCCACAAGCGGCAGCGGAAGGAACCGTAAAATTGGCAGACGTCATAAGCGCCCCGCTGGGAGAAGTCCCCGAAAAAAGTTTTATTTGGCCTGAGTTCCCAAAACTATAACTTCCCCACGGCACACGGTGGGTTCCCGATTGTGTCAAACCCGAGCCCGGATTGCCGCTATTAATCGGATTCCAAGTTGCCAAACTGCTTTCAATGTACCACGAACCAGCCGAGGAAGGAATAAAGAAAGTGTAATCAACCTTACCGCCGGTCGTATCATAACAACCGCCAGTCGCAGAAACGGTCCAAGAAGCAGCAGCCACATTCACAGTCACTGAATCGGTAGCATTTGCATAACCCGCCTTAGAGCAAGTCACTGTGTAAGTAGTGCTAGTTGTTAACTCAGGTGTAGTAGGAGTGCCTGTTGTACCTGTCCAACCGCCTGGACTGACACTACAACTGGTAGCATTGGCTGAGAGCCAATAAAGATATGCTACAGACCCGGAGGCAATCGTCACCGGACCATCAACATAACTGGAACCATTCCAAACTGTGATATTAGCCGTCGGGGCACTACCGCCGCCGGACGTTGAAATGCTGCAGCTGGCAACTACGGTACTTGACGAATTTCTAACATTAAACGTCCATGTCGTACTAGCTGAATCAAAACGGCGAGTTTCCGTATTAGCGGTGCCAGATATAAACGTCGTCCCTGCGACAGTCGATATTTGGGCACTTCCCCCGCCTGTCGGAAGACTCCAAGTTACTTTCGATTGCGACCCCGCAGTTATTGGCCCTGCCGGAGACCAGCTGCATGAGCCTCCGCCGCCACCGCCGGCATTTGTAGAAATGCTACAGCTGGCAACAATAGTACCCGAAGAGTTACGGATATTATTAGTCCATGTGCTGCTTGCCGTATTAAATGTGTAAGGATTGGTGCCTGTAGTTCCAACAAATGTGTTCAAGCCTGAAGAATAGCCACTAGGGACATTACGGTTAGTCAGCGTAGAACTGCCGCCGGGAGAAAGCGGTCCTGGAGGTGACCAGCTGCATGAAGGAGTGCCAGAGCTTGTAAAACTGGCCGTGATTGTCTTGTCCGCATTCATCGAAACAGTACAGCTCGTGCCTCCGCTGCAGCCTGCTCCACTATAGCCTGAAAATGAGTAACCCGATGCGGCAGTTGCATTAGCAGAACCAAAACCAATGTTTGTACCGGAAGCAAATGTCTGGGTACAATCCGAGCCACCGTTGCCACAGTCAAAATATCCAGAGATAGCAACTTTACCAGCGTTGCTGTTTGGACTAATAGATACTGTCAAGGTGTAGTTAGAAGTAGGCGTCGGTGTTGGAGTAGGGCCGGCGCACTGCGCGGAAGTCTTTGTCTGAAAGGAGTAATAGCCATTAAGCTGTCCGCTTGCTAAAGACGTCCATGTAGACCCGCCCGAATTAACCGCCTTGACATCCCAATAGATCGTGTGTCCGCCAAGCGAGAAAGTATCGTTGTAATAACCGGAACTGACACCGGAAACAGACGCGGCCGAATTCGAGTACCTGGGATCACTCCCGTCAGACGTCCAGTTAATGGTGTAGGAATCGGCGCCGCTGGAAGCACCCCAGTAGAACTGTACCCGCTGGGTAGTAGCATTCAAACACGTCACAGCAGGATCAGGACTAGTATTGGGAAGAAACGGCCCCGGCGGCGTAGTTCCCCCACCCACCGGACAACTCGCACCAGATGAATCAGTCGCAGGAACTGTACCCAAATTGTTACCGCCAGCATAAGTAACGTCATTAACCCATACAATTGCACTTGCAGTCGGATAAACCCCATTAGGCTTTACCCAAGGATCTATACATTGGGTATAATAACCAATTTGCGGTTGTTCCGGACCCGGGAAATAAAGGCCAAACGTTAACTCGCCTGAAATGTTTGTTGCAGGGTAACAGGTTGCGTTACCGGGAATATACGAGGTCGTAATTCTATGGTAAATAGGGCTTACCGAACCGTCACCCCAAATAAAGTGGTAAGCAGTTTCCCAATTAGTACCAGAGTTGCTTGAACAAAAATGAACCTCAGCATCCCAATAGCCAGGAGAAAAAGTTGCCGCTTTAACTTGGTTAAAGCGTCCGAAGGCAAAAAACCCCAAAGCAATCATCGCAAAAGGCACTAACAACAACAAAACTTTTCTGGCGATTAAAGCCTTCATTGCTGGCTATCCTTTTGCAAAACAGTTACCTCCCATGGTGGCCGAAAATTAGGTATCATTTTTTTGAAATAATCCGTCAGCTTTTGCTCTGATTGTTTAGCCGTAACATTTCCTTTTTCTGCCTCGTCATGCAAACCAAGGAGTGCAAATATTAAACTGTCCCTCTTTCTATTAATTTCTGCCCCTGAAGTCCCCTCCGCTATAATTGAAGCATTATAAAGAGCACTCAAAATAGTTTCTTTATTAACACCCATATTCGATGCCTCAACTGACTTTTTTATTGCCAAAATCTCCGGATCGTATTTCAACTTTCCGCACTCTTCGTCCAAGCACAGAACAAAAAACCCTGATTTTTGATAATACGCCGGATATTCGTTCCGCGCAAACTCATTAATATGCCCAATCAACACCCTAATTTTCGGATTATGAGTTTCCGCATATTCAGCTGAAATACCTTGAGTAAGATTATAAAGTTGCTTATACTGCTCCAGTTTAGTGGCAAACAATGGCACTCTGTTTAAGCTGGAAGAAGTGATACTCGCGAACTGAGTATTTCCCGAAGATGCCTTTAATTCCTGGACCAATACATCAATTTGTTTCTGCAGCTGCGACTTTTTAGGTACTTGGGGAAAGCCAATGACAAAAACAACAACTAGAAGCAAAATAGCAGAAATTATCAGCAGTAACCTCAAACCCAAAAAGGGCCTTACCCGTCCAGAAAGACTAGAAACATCCGTATTGGCAGACTGATTAATATTAGTATTCAACACAGGCAGAACGGGTCGGTAAAACCCACTAATATAACAATAAGCGGAATATGAACAACGTGTCAAGAATCAGGAAGAACCAAACAGAAAAATAGTAGATAGAAAGAAAAATTACTTAATACCTAAGGCAGATAGATTGGCATCTATCCTCGCCTGATCAGCAGGGTAAGCACCAATAATATAACTTCTTGCCTTTGTTGCAATTCCAAAAAGTTCTTCTTGCCCATGTTGTATATATAAATCATCAAACAAACTAACCAACCCTGTGCATCCAGCTACACGATCCGACCTTATTAAATTCGCTTGGCCGGCACTGCTTGAGTCACCGTTCTGGCATAGGTTTAAAAACCTATCAAGTACTGTTTTACTCACAACAGAGCCATTCGTATATTTCCAGGTAGACGCTTCAGGATGTGCTTGAAAAAAAGAATCCACTTCGCTTTTTAATGTGTCGATCGTTACCGGCGTTACTGGCTGTTCCAAAACACTTTTAGCCTGTACCGGTGTAGCTTCTTTTGTAGAAGTAGCTGTTGGCTTGGGCACTTCTGTTGGGACAACTGTTACGTTTCCGCCTTTTGAACCACCATCACCGGAAACAGTACTAACTTCGGTAGGAGGCTTAACTGTAGGCGCATTTGTTGGCGTTTGGCCTTCAGCCTGGACAACCGGCACCGGAGTCTGGGTAACAAACTCTACAACCACTCCATTGTCTTCGCCGCCGCAAGCCGCCAAAAGACCAACAGCCAGGCTTCCCGCACCAACGATAATGTATGCCCTTGCTCTATTAATCTGTCTACCTATGAAATTAGGCTCCGCTGTGGGGGCCACTTTAAATTCAGAAGTTACTGTTTGTACTCGTTCTGCCATTTTATTGTGTCAAACGCTTAATGCTAAACGACTAACGCGGGCAGTACTACTAACTGACATTCTTAAACCTTAGATCCAACAATGTCAAGGACGGAATAATATCACTATGGGCCGATATTGTCAAGCAGCCTAGGGGTCTATGTCAATTATGGGGGTAATTCCTGGGGGTATTTTTGATGATGTTCTGTTTGTGATTCTCATGAGCTGAAAAGCCTTTTAGCTGTTCTAAAAGGCTTTTGTGACATGTAAACACCTCTTTCCACTTTAAAAGTATATACAAAAAAAGATGTTCCCAAAAAGTCTAACAAATTTCACAGCTTCAATTTAAGGCTAATTGTTACCCCCATGAGTGTAATAGAGCCGCAGCCTAGGGCAAACCCGCAATTATGTCACTTAAATAACACTTCGATTCGTTTAAAGTCATTCTGCTTCAAAGGCCCTTTTATAGTTAAGCGTAGATTTTGGGTAGTAAAATATTTGCTTGCAACTCTTTGTATATCTTCTGCTCTTACCTCATTGATTTTTTCTATAATCTCATCCGGTGTCAAAATTCGCTTCTCAGTAATTTGCTGGGATGAGTATAGCCAGGCTATTGAATCCGGAGTTTCCAAAGAAAAGTGCAGTTTTGCCTTGGCTTTTTCTTTTGCTTCAGAAAGTTCTTCTTGAGTTATCTTTTGCCTTTTTAACTTGTCCAGTTCGAAAAGGATTGCTTTTATTGCTGTTTCTAAATTTTCGGGAGCAAAGCCGCCTGAAATACAAAATAATCCCATATCATTGTAATGACTCATCTGTGCCCCCGCAAAATAGGCTATCCCCAGCTCATAAATAAGTTTATGAAAAAGCCGGGAACTTACCCCTCCGCTTAAAACATCTTCGACTAATCTCAATGAAAAACGGTCTTTATGGTGATACGAAACATCCGTAAAAAATCCCAGGATTAATTGCGCTTGTTTAATATCGGCCCAAACAATTCTGGTATGCACGTTTTTACCCTGGAAGCGCGCCTTTTTAAAAGTCGGGGTCTTTGGGGCTTTACCACTTCCGAAATATTTTGAAATCCACATTTCTGCCTTGCTGTACGAAAAATTGCCAACGACAGCTATTGCCATATTTGAAGGACAATAAAACTTATCCAAATAACCTTGTAGCTTCTGCTTGGTAATTTTGCCAATTGTCACCTTGTCGCCTAACGTAGATCGTCCCAGCGGTTGTTCTTTTCCCCACACCCATTCAAACCATAAATCCCATATATCTACCTCCGGATTGTCTCTTGATCGGCTTAACTCTTCCATAACAATTCTTTTCTCTTTTTCTATTGCACTTTTTTCTAACAACGATCCAAAAAAAATATCCGACAAATAACTAAACGCAAGCTCTAAATGTTGTTTTGGAACTTTTACGTTGTAAGAAACATATTCCTTGTCCGTCCACGCACCGCTTCTTCCCCCTGCTCTCTCGATGTATTTAGCAAGATCTTTTGAATTTGTAAATTTCTTCGTTCCTTCAAAAAGCATATGCTCCAAAAAATGTGCGAGACCCGCTGTTTCTTCTGTCTCGTAACGCGGTCCCGCCCCAACAGCTACGTAAACCACAACCGATTCGACAGAAGACATGGGGCAAAGAATTGCGGTAAGCCCGTTTTTTAACGTAAATTTTTTATTAGAAATCCTCATATTTTGCCAACAGCAATCATATATAACGCTACCTCTTTCTGCAACTGAATATCCAGCAGCTTATTTACCTCATCATCTAAATACCCGCCCAGGGGACAAACACCCAAATTGCGTTCAGTCGCAAGGAGGCAAACATTTTGCCCCAGGTGACCCGCTTCAAGCAATGCAAATCTATATCCTCTATCACCGTATTTTACTCTTGTTCTATCTAAAATTCCGGTAATGATAAATACTATAGCTGCGTTTTTTATCCATTTTTCTCCACCATCGGAAGACTCATTCTTGGACAAAAAAATACCAACAGCACTGGCAAGTGGTGTGTTTCTCGTCAGAGGGGCAAAAAATGGAGCAATATACGACACTAATACAGGCAACGTCTACTCAATTAATGAAAGTGCAGTCAGAGTCGTTCTCGGAGAAAACGTTGATCCGGAATACACTGCGCAGCTAATAAACTTAAATCTGCTCGGAAACACAGAATATCCTAAGCCTGCAGAAATAAGAAAGGCAGAAATTAAGCTCGATTTTGTCTGGTTCGAAATAATCGGTGATGACTGTAATGAAAGCTGCGACCATTGCTACGCAGATAGTATGCCCCAGTCACGGCGAAAAAAGATCAACCCAACGGAAAAACCAGAGGCAAAACCTCAAAAAAAGCTGACAGAATCCCAATGGAGAAGCCTCGTACAAGAAACATACGACCTAGGAGCAAGAAGTTGCCAATTTATCGGTGGGGAACCATTTATTTATGTAGGTGACGAACTGGGAAACGTGTTAGACCTTGCAGAATTTGCCGCAAAAGTTGGCTTTGAAAACATTGAGATATTCTCAAACGGAACAATGATTAGTAAATCTGACATACAAAGAATTAAAGACTTGCAAATCAACATGGCAATATCCTTATACTCCTCTGATCCCCAAATACACGACTCAATCACTAGAACAAAAGGTAGTCATGCATTAACAGTGAGAACGCTTCAAAGATTGCAGGAAGCAGGGATTCCTACAAGAGTAGAAATGGTTTTGATGAAGAAAAACCAACATTGCGTTGAAAGAACACGAACATTCATTTCAGAAATAGGCATTGAAGTACATGATCCTGATGTACTTCGCCCAAAAGGAAGGGGCGACAACCCTGAAATTCAACCAGATGATGAGCCGTCTGTCAGGTATGGACTAATGCTTGGACCGAATTTTTCTGCTCAAAAAGAAATCTTTACTCATTACTCTACAAAACATAGCTGCCTAGCAGGAAAAATTACAATTACAGATACAGGAAACGTTTTACCCTGCATATTTTCAAGGGATCAAGTTACTGGCAACATTTTAGAATCCAGCTCATTAAAAAGCGTAATTGATGGAGAAGCACTCACTGATGTGTGGCAAACAACCAAAGACGACGTTTTGGTTTGCCAAGACTGTGAATATCGCCACGTCTGTTTTGATTGTCGTCCTTTATCTCAAGGAGCAAATGGTGAAAACGGCGACTACAAAACAGCTCCATATCCCCGCTGTACATATAACCCTTACGAAGGGATTTGGGGTGGTGGAACTTGGAAACTTAATGCAAGTGGCACACCCTATTACGATGAATCTTTAAAACCTATTATTGAGAAAATAAGAAATGAGGGACAACTTGGTAATCAGGCCGTAGCGCACTGATTTAAGAAGGGAGGTGAATAAAATGAAAGAGATTTCTGAAGCGTCAGGAAGAATCAAATCGCAAGGAAGTAGCAGCGAAATTCCTTCGATTCGTTTGGTAACAAGTGGTGTATCAAAGAGCGAACTACCACCGTGGCCCAAACCCCCACCGCTCTGCTTGCCTAATAATCCACCTATCAGACCTCCTGGGCCGCTTGGCCCGAGGCGATAAGTTGATATCAGGCTTATCAATAGGCTATACCAAGGGCATATAAATGGCCCTTGGTATTTTATGGAGGGTATTCTTAGGTGATATATTTTCTTCGCAAAAGCTTTCCAGGCCAGACTTTGTGATCTTCTTCAAATAGTATTTTCCCAAGAACTATTGCGGATGAATGCGCTCTTTCCACCGCACTTATCTCTATACTTGAATTTTTTTTATCCAAGTCTAACTCTTGTTCTTCCTTTATAAGTTTCTTTATCCATAATTTGCTATATTCGTCGATCACTTTCTTGTGACCTTTCCAAAAAAAATCCGCAGCTGTGTATTCTGCACAAAATGCAAAGACCTCCGTAAAATTGAAAGGCTGATTTGTGTATAAAATAGGGTATTTTTGAGGTTGAATTTTTTTGCTGCCGTATAGTTTAAAAGCCAATTTCATCAGTGATAAATTTTTCTTTTTATCCGAATACCAAGTCAATTTATGCTGATCGTAATAAATGTGTCCGAATTCGTGTACAATCGCGGCAAAATAGCTTTCTTTGGTTGTGTATGGATTATTAGGCTTTTTCATCAATTTTTGCAGTTCAATAAAAGGCGTAACTAGACCTCCACTCAAAATCGGGATCTCAAACCTTGTCTTTTCTCTAATTGCAGCCGGCAAATATTTCTCAATCTCGCCAGGTTCAAGGCCTGCGCGCCAATACGAATGAAATTTTTCAAGAATTTTTATTTTATGAGGAATCTTAATAAAGCCATTATCTCTCATCCAAATATAAACATAGCGAGAATCATAGGAAATTACCGCAGTGTCGTTTATTTCAGATTTATCGTTGAATATAAAATCTAACTTTGGATTCCAAACGTACTTTATAGCTTCTTCAATCGTCTCAATATCTTCTTTTGAAGCAATGTAGGTCTCAAGATTCAACACAAACGTAATTCTCACTCTTAAATTAATATCTGTCAACTTAAAGTCGGGTCTATTATATTCAGTGGGGGTAAGCGTTAGCCTTGTTTTGTGCACAAAAAAGTGGTAGGACAATTTTAGAAAGGTCGGAATTGTAGCAAAATCAAAATGAGGTATCTTTGTCAACACTATGGGTTTGCGCTTTGCGCAAACACATATCAGAGAAGCGCCATTGGCACGAATTCGAAGAATTGTGCCAAGGCGACCTGCTGATATAAGCTTTTATAATATAATTGGTACTAGACTAGAACAGCGTCTGTTAAACTAGTCAAAGTGCTTGTTAGATCAAGTAAATTAAGTGATTTTAAAATTAAAAAACTGGTATGGTGTTTTTGTGTCGATGTTGAAGCGTCAAAAGTAGG
>Ga0210057_1004259_pt1 | contig 19205 bp, 15 predicted proteins | sample CryGeyCG2114_010_2_FD_183968 | JGI IMG/M metagenome (GOLD analysis project Ga0210057, IMG submission 183968) | Groundwater microbial communities from aquifer - Crystal Geyser CG10_big_fil_rev_8/21/14_0.10 (SPAdes) (version 2) | ecosystem: Environmental > Aquatic > Deep subsurface > Groundwater ...
TAGGAGATTTGGGTTGTTTTAGTTTCTTTCCTTCCAAAAACCTGGGAGCCTACGGTGACGGCGGTATGATCGTTACAAATAACGATAAATTAGCCGAAAGAATCAGGTTGTTAAAAAATCACGGCTCTTCTCCGAAAGAAAAATATTTAAATTTGATTGTGGGAACGAACTCCAGGTTAGACGCTCTCCAGGCGGCAATTTTAAGAGTGAAGTTAAGGTATCTGTCGAAATGGAGTAAGGAAAGAGGAGAAAAGGCGTCTTATTATAATGAAAATTTAAAAAGAGTCGGCGATATAATTACTCCTTTCATCGCTCCCGATAGAAGCCATATCTTTCATCAATATACGATAAGAACTAAATCCCGAAATGAACTTAAGAAATATTTGGAAGAAAAAGAAATTCCTACAATGATTTATTATCCTTTACCCTTACATTTGCAGCCTGCTTTTAATAACTTGACTTATAAGGAAGGTGACTTTCCAGAATCGGAAAGGGTGGCAAAAGAAGTAATTTCCCTGCCCCTTTACCCCGAGCTTTCTAAGGAAAATCAAGATTTAATCATTAAAAATATTAAAGATTTCTATGCCAAAAGATATTAAAAATTCCAAAATTTTAGTAACCGGAGGAGCCGGCTTTATCGGCTCTCACATCGTTGACGGCCTGTTAAAAGAAGGCGTCGGAGAAATAGTGGTTTTCGATAATTTTCTTCGGGGGATAAAAGAAAATCTGAAATCGGCCCTTAACTCCGGTAAGGTAAAAATATTTGAAGGAAGCATCAAAAATCCTTCTCAACTTAAAGAGGCAATGAGAGGAGTTGATTACGTTTTTCATGAAGCGGCTTTGTGGCTTCTGGAATGTGAAGAAAAACCCAGAGATGCCGTAGAAACCAACATCGTAGGTACTTTTAATGTCTGCGAGGCGGCGGTTGAGGCCAAAGTCAAAAAGATTATTGCCGCTTCTTCGTCTTCTGTTTACGGAGACGGTGTCTACTTCCCGACCGATGAAAATCATCCATTCAACAACAACCTTTTTTATGGCGCCACTAAGGTTGCCGATGAACAAATCTTGCGGGCTTTTCGGAAAAAATATGGTTTAGATTATATTGCTTTTCGTTATCTCAACGTTTACGGCCCGAGAATGGATTTCCGTTCGGCTTACATAATGGTGATTATGAATTTTTTAAACAAAATTGATAAAGGTGAGGCGCCGGTAATTTTTGGAGACGGTTCTGCCACCCTTGATCTGGTTTACGTAACCGATGTCGCCCGAGCCAATATTTTAGCGCTCAAGAGCGATGTGGCGAATGAAGTTTTTAATGTTTCGGGCGGGAAAGAGACAAGTTTGAAAGAATTACTGAATATAATTTTAAAACTTACCCGGAGCAATCTTCAGCCCGTCTATCAGCCGAGGGACCAGAAGTTAGTCACCAGAAGATTCGGTTATTCGGAAAAAGCAAAAAAAATGTTAGGTTTTGAGCCGGAAATTTCCCTGGAAGAGGGGTTAAAAAGAGTCATTGCTTGGCGCAAAGAAAAATTATCCAACAACCAATTATGATACCAATTACCAAACCATATTTTAACAACAAAGAAGTTGAAGCCGTAAAAAAAGTGATTAAATCCGGCTGGGTTGTCCAGGGGTCAAAAGTAAAAGAATTTGAAGAAAGAATTGCTAAGTTTACCGGAGCCAGATATGCCATAGCCACCACTTCCTGCACAACCGCCCTGCATTTATCTCTGGTGGCTTTGGGAGTGGGCCCCGGGGATGAAGTTATTGTTCCCTCTTTCACTTTTGCTGCCAGTGCCAACGTGGTTGAACATCAGTTTGCCAAAACAGTTTTTGTTGACATTGACCCTGAAACCTACAACATAGACCCTTCAAAAATCGAAAAGGCAATTACCAAAAAAACAAAAGCCATAATGCCGGTTCATCTTTTCGGATTAAGCGCTGATATGGCAAAGATTATGAAAATCGCCAAAAGACATAAACTTTTTGTGGTTGAAGATGCTGCCTGTGCCTTGGGAACAAGATATCAAGGAAAACACGTGGGGAATTTCGGTGACACGGGCTGCTTCAGTTTTCATCCCCGCAAACCCATTACTGCCGGCGAGGGAGGAATAATAATTACCAATTCGAAAAAGTTAAGGCAAAAATTGGTTTCTCTGCGCGACCACGGGGCAATGATTTCAGATTTGGCTCGTCACAAAAAGAGCGCTTTCAAACTGCCCGACCACAATTTAGCCGGTTTTAATTGCCGGATGACGGACATCCAGGGAGCGATTGCGGTTGAGCAGATGAAGAAGCTTCCTTACATTTTGAAAGAGAGGAAAAGAAAGGCAGAAATTTATACTAAATCTTTAAAAAATATTCCCTGTTTTTCTGTTCCGTTTATTCCCAAGGGCCAGAATCATACTTATCAGTCATACATTCTGAGAGTTAAAAAGGAAAGTTCTCTTTCCCGGGATAAAATAGCCGAGAAGTTAATAAAAAACGGTATTTCTTTAAGGCCGGGGACTCAAAACGTGCCTCAGCTCACTTATTACCGGAAAGAATACGGATATAAAAAGTCCGATTTTCCCGAATCTCTGAGAGCTGAAAACCAAACCCTGACCCTTCCTCTTTTTGTCACCATGACAAAGAAACAGCAGGATTTTGTTATTAAAAATTTGATTAACCTATGTGCGGAATAGCCGGTATTTATAACGCCAATGGCAAGCCTGTTTTAAAATCCCAGATTGAGAGAATGAACGAGACGATGATTCATCGCGGGCCGGATGGCGAAGGCGTTTTTATTGATAAAAATTTGGGCCTGGGTCACAGACGCCTCGCAATTATTGATTTATCCGAAGCCGGCCATCAGCCAATGAGCAGTGAGAAGAAGGATGTCTGGATATCCTACAATGGTGAAGTTTATAATTTTTTGGATTTAAGGAAGAAATTAGAGAAAAGGGGACATAAATTTAAATCAAGAACCGATACCGAAGTAGTTCTCCATGCGTATGAAGAATGGGGGATTGGTTGCGTGAAAAAATTCAATGGGATGTTCGCTTTTGCTCTCTGGGATGAAAAGAAAAGAAAACTTTTTTTAGTTCGGGACAGGTACGGAATCAAACCGCTTTATTATTATCGGGATGCTGACAAGATTATTTTTGCTTCAGAAATAAAGGCCATTCTGGAAAATAAAGGAATTCCCAGAGAGGTTTGTCCCGAGGCCTTGAAAGAATATTTTACTTTTCAGAATATTTATTCCGACAAAACTCTTTTTGACAAAATAAAACTCCTGACGCCGGCCTCTATTCTGGAAGTTGACAGACGGGGAAAGGTAAAAATAAGCAGATACTGGGATTTTAAATTTAAACCAAAAGAAATTTCATATAAGGAAAGCGGTGAAAAGTTAGAAAGGATTTTTGAAAAAGCGGTTGAGAGCCAATTGGTCAGTGACGTAACCCTGGGAAGTTATCTTTCCGGAGGCATGGATACAGGTTCAATTGTGGCAATAGCCAGCCGTCATCTTCCGCATTTTTTAACTTTTACCGGAGGATTTAATTTATCAGCGGCTAATGGCATAGAAATGGCTTTTGATGAAAGAAAAGAAGCAGAATTAATGGCTAACACTTTCAAAACCCAGGCCTATCAGATGATCATTCAGCCCGGCGACATGGCAAGGATAATGTCGAAATTAATCTGGCACCTGGAAGATCCGAGGGTAGGAATGACTTATCAGAATTATTATATTTCAGAACTGGCCAGTCATTTTGTAAAAGTGGTCTTGGGAGGAACAGGAGGAGACGAGGTCTTTGGAGGATATCCTTGGCGTTATAAGTTAGCCACAAATTCAAAGAACATTAACGAATTTGAAAACAATTACTTTCATTATTGGCAGAGATTAGTTAAGGAAGAAGAGCAAAAAGAATTTTTCTCGGATGCTATTTATAAAAAAGTGAAAGATTATTCGGTAAAATCGGTTTTTAAAGATGTTCTTAAGACATTTGACAATCCGGCAGAGAAAAAAGAAGAGTTTTTAAACAGGGCATTATATTTTGAAGCTAAAACATTTTTACCAGGCCTTTTACTTATGGAAGATAAGATAAATATGGCGCATTCTTTGGAAAGCAGAGTACCTTTTCTGGACAATAATCTGGTGGATTTTGCGCTTAGCCTGCCCGTTAAATACAAGGTGGATTTAAAAGCGATAAACAAAAATAATTCCCGCAATTCTCTGGGCGGTAAAAAAATCTTACGGGAGGCAGTAAAAGATTTAATTCCTCAGAAGATTCTCCACAAAGAAAAAAAAGGATTTTCTCCGCCTGATGCTTCCTGGTACAGAGGTTCAAGTATGGATTATGTTAAAGACATAATTTTAGATAAGAAAACATTGAACAGAGGATACTTTAAGCCGAAGTTTATTAAAAAAATAGTCGAAGACCACTTTTTGGGAAAAGCAAACAACCGTTTGATTATCTGGTCGTTGCTTTGCTTTGAGTGGTGGAATAGAATTTTTATTGATAAATAAAATGGAACTCAAAGAAATTAAAAAACATTGGGAAGAATCAGGAAAGCAATTTTCTAAACAAAATAGAATTACTCCAACATCAAGGGATCCATTCCTCGGTTTATCAGAAGAGAAAAAAATAATTCAAAACCTTAAAAATAATTGGGTAGTTCTAGAAATAGGATGTGGTGATGCTTCTCACACAGTAAGATATGCAAAACACGTAAAAATAGTTTATGCTTTAGATATCGCTGAATCTTTAATTTACATTGCTAAAAAAAAGGCTCACCATATTAAAAATATTCATTTTTCTATTGGATCAGCTCTTAATATTAAAAATTTATATCAAAATAAAAAATTCGATTGTATTATTTCGCAGCGCTGTTTAATTAATTTACCCAGCTGGCAGTATCAAAGAGAAGTTATTAAACAGAGCTATAAGCTTCTAAAAAAGGGAGGAATATTTCTTATTACCGAAGGGTTTCAAGAAGAATTAGATAACTTAAATAATGTAAGAAAAGAGGTTAGATTAAAGATAATTAAAACAGTGAAATATAATAAAAATTTAAATCAAAAAAAATTTGAGTCGTTTATTCAACCATATTTTAAAATATTAAAAGTTGAAGATTACGGATTTTACTTATTTTTTTCTCGTATTTTTTACCCTCTTTTAGTATGGCCGAATCAGCCAAAACACGATTCCCAAATAAATGAGATTTTATTTAAACTGTCTCAAATTATTAACGCACTAGGATTTAAAAAGTATAGTTATAATTTGTTTTATATTTTGCAAAAGAAATAAAAAATGAAAGAAAATATCGTAAAATTTCTTTCCTGCCCTGTTTGCGGAAAGCCATTGAATTTAAAACCAAAGAAAAGACAAAATAATGAGATTAAAGAAGGCATTTTGAAGTGTGCCAAGGGTCACAGATACCCCATTGTTAACTTTATTCCCCGTCTGATAATCGGAGCCGCCAAAGAGTATTTGTCTCAGCACCAGATTAAAAAAAGTTTCAGCAGTAAATGGGAGATGTGGCCGCAGTTCAACGACTGGTACAAGAAATTTTTTGATGAGTGGTTTATGAAAAAAATCGGCATTTCAAATAAAAAAGATTTTGCCGGATATTTTAAAAGTAAAAAAATGATGCTTGATGCCGGTACCGGCCTGGGGACCAAGGTTGAGACGATGTGTGCTTTAAGCAAGGGAGAAGTTTTCGGCGTGGATATTGCCGAGGGAAGCGTGGAGGCGGCTTACAAAAATACCAAAAGATATCCAAATGCCCACATTTTTCAAGCCGATATCTTTAATCTTCCGTTTAAGAAAGAAATATTTGATTTTATAGTTTCTGACGGCGTTTTGCATCATACTCCCAGCACGAAAAAAGCCTTTTTGAGTTTGGTGAAATTTTTAGCGCCAGGAGGAGAAATTGCCATCCATGTCTATAAAAAGATGGGGCCGATCAGGGAATTTACGGATGCTTACCTGCGCGATATCGCAACAAAATTAAATCCCAAGGAATGTTATAAGTTTTGCGAACCAATAACAAAACTCGGGAAATCGCTGGATGAAATGAAAGTTGAAATCAAAGTGCCCGAAGATATCCCGGCCTTGGAAATAAAAAAAGGAAGTTATCCCCTCCAGCGTTTCATTTTTTACGAAATGTTTAAATGTTTCTGGAATCCCAACCTTTCTTTTAAGGACAACAATCTTGTTAATTTTGATTGGTTCAACCCGGAATATGCCTGGCATCACACACCGGAAGAAGTAAAAGATTGGTTTAAGAAAGCAGGTTTAAGAAAAATTAAAAGATTTATTACCAATCCTTCGGGGGTTTCAATGATGGCAACCAAATAGAAAAATGATTGTTTTTAAAGCCTTAAAATATATTTCTTACATATTAATTAACCGTCCCAAAGGATGGGTAAATTTGATTTTAAATCAGGCAGCTGCTTTTTTACGTTTAACTTATGCGCCGGCCTTGCCTACCTATATTTCCATTGAACCAACCAATCTCTGCGACCAAAAATGTCCAGTTTGCGAAACGGGACTGGGAATTTTAAATCGGCCCAGGGGACTGATGAGCTTGGAAAACTTCAAAAAAATCATTGATAAAATTTACAAGCACACCAACGGCATCCTTCTTTATTTTATGGGAGAAACGTTTTTGAACAAGGATGCCTATGAGATGATAAAATACGCCAAATCAAAGAATATTTTTGTTGAGGCCTGCACTAACGGCAACGTTGTTGACGGGAAAAAATTGATTGACTCGGGTATTGATGAAATTCAGTTTCAGATTGGCGGAACCACCCAGGAAATCCATCAGATTTACCGGGTGGGCGGCAATTTGGAAAAAACAATTAATAATATTAAGACGGCGGTTGAAAGGAAGAAAGAAACCGGAGCCAAAACCAGGATAATTTTAGGTTTTATAGTAATGAAACATAATGAACATCAGGTTGAGGATTTTTGGAAACTTGCCAAAGAATTGGGAGTGGACAGGGGAGAAATAGTTAATCCTTGCGTAAGAAATCGTCAGGATGGAGAACGGTTTTTGCCTAAGAATAAAAAATACTGGATTTATAACAAAGAACTTTTTGACAGGGAAAAAATCATAAAAATGATTAAAAGCCCTAAAAATTCCTGCTGGTGGATTTGGCATACAACTGTGATTACCTGGGATGGCAATGTTGTTCCCTGTTGCCGGGACCCCAAAGCAGAATATATTATGGGGAATATTTTTGAAGAAGATTTAAAAGACATCTGGAATAATAAAAAATACAGGGCCTTCCGTAAGCAAGTTCTGACCAATCGAAAAAACATTCCGATTTGCAGATTATGTTCAGGATATGCCCTGCCTTATTTAAGATAAAACTAAATTATGAATGAGGGAAAAATACTATTAATCAATCCTTTGGAGGATAAAGATTACTGGGAGAAAATTACTCCTGAAAAAACGCCTATCTCTTACATTAACCGCTTATTAGCAGCGGCAACCCTTTTAGAGCAACAGGGGTTTCAGCCCAAAATTATTGATTGTTATGTTGAACCTGATTACCTCCAATTAATCAGAAAAGAAATAGAGGAAGAAACCCCCCTTTTGGTTTTGGTTTCAGTTATTGTTACTACCATAAAGTCGGCTTTGGGAATTTCAAAACTTGTAAAAAGTTTAGACAAAAATCTGCCTTTAGTCTGGGGAAGCGTTCTTCTCCCTTTCCAGGGTTCCTTCGTGCCGCTTTATCCAGAACAGGTTTTATCCAACGATTTGATAAATTTCGCTCTTTTGAGCGAAGAAGAAGAAACTCTTTTAGAATTAGCCCAATTATTAAAAGAGAACAAGAAACCCGAACTGCAGCAGCTTAAAAACATTTTAGGGCTTGGTTTTAAAGACAAAGGAGAAATACTTATAAATCCCCGCAGAGTCATTACCCAAGGCGAATTAATCAATGAAGATTTCAGCCTGATTGACGTAGAAAAATACATCAATCGGACAGGGAATCTTGAAATGGGGTTTGCTAATCCCAGAACGAGAAGACTTTTCGTTCTGAGCACAACTAAAGGATGCCCCTTCAGATGTACCTATTGCATTAATTCTTCCGAGTTAAGACAGAATTTCCGCACGAAGACGGCAGAGCAAGTTATAAAACAGATTGGAGAGGCGGTTGTGAAATACAAAGCCGATACGATCTGGTTCCAGGATGATAATTTCCTGGCCGATGTTAATCGTTTAAAAAAGATTTTTGATGTCGTAGAAAAGAATGAATGGAAATTTGAATGGGCCGGCCAGGGAAGGCTAAATTATTTTCATCCAGATCAAATTTCTGACGAACTTTTCGAAAAAATCTTCAAAAACTGTATTTGGTTTGGAGTGGGCTTTGAAACAATTTCAGACAGGTTAAGAAAAATTTATCAAAAATTTGTTACCAAAGAGATGCTTGAACATGTCGCCGAATTATGTAAGAAAAACAATGTGTTTTTTGCCGGAATCGCTTTTATCGTGGGAACGGTTGACGAAACGAGGAGAGAAATGTTAGATACGGTTTTATATATTTTGGACTTTAAGAAAAGATTTCCCAACAGCGGAATTACCTACCAAGTTTATCGTCCCTACCCCGGAACGATTGAATATCAAAAAGCAAAGAACAGGGGATATCGAGAGCCCGAAACTCTGGAAGAATGGGCGGAGAAAGTCCAGGTTAATTTAAGAGGAATATCTTATTTTGATTACCCCTGGCTTAAAGACGAAAACAAAGTTGATATTATAAAATACTTGATGAATATCGTTCACTTGATAGACATACACAATTCATCTTTCAGAAAAGGAGCGAGACTGCAATATTTGGCAGGGGAGATGCTTTCTCCTCTATTTAAATTTCGTCTCCGTAATGACTTTTGGCGCTTTCCCGTGGAATTTCAATTAATAAAAATAGGGAAAAAATTTATTTAATTATCGTTTTTAGAAATATGATAGATAATAAAGAATTAAAAAGATTGCTTATTTGTCCATATTGCCAGAAAGGTATAATTGAGCAGTTAAATTATTTCCAATGTTTCAGTTGTCGAAGAAAGTTTTTTAAAAAAGATTATATAGACTTTATTGGAGAAATCAAAAAACTAAGGAAAACGAAAAAGACTTGGATGTTTTCTTGAATTTTCCAGAGTTATTTAAAAGAAAATATGAAGGGGCAAGAAAATTAGTCGCAAATTTTGGCAATAGTTATATCCGTAATGCTTACATAATACTAATTAAAAATTCTAAGTTAGATTTCAATGATAAAGTAATTTTAGAAATAGGAGGAGGGCTTGGAGAACTGGCAGAACAAATCAAAAAGATGTTCCCTAAAACTAAATATGTTTTTACTGATTATGTAAAAAATAATATCGTTGAGGCGATTAAGTCTGGTAAATTAGAAAAAATTGATCTCGCAATAACTGCTGACATATACAAATTACCAATTAAGGACGAATCAATTGATATTATTATTTTGTCAGAAATTTTAGAGCATTTGGATAAATTACCATTAGCAATGAGAGAGATTAAAAGAGTATTAAAAACGGGAGGAATTATATTAGCCAGCGTTCCTAATTCAGTGATGTATTTTTATCCTCTTCCTTTCCTCCAGCAAATTTTAAATCCTAAAAAATTAATGAAAAGATTAAAAAGAGAAGAGAATGACAATGACGGAGGATTTTATCACAGGCCATTTCTACCTAGACAGTTCAGAAATCTATTTAAGAAAGACGGATACAATGTTTTAAAGCATAATTCAATGGGACTATTCTTTTTTCATTTTCCATTTAACAGGCTGGTTAAAAAATACCCGAATAACTATTTAATTAAACTATTAGTAAAGATTTTAATAAGTATTTCCGATAAGATACCATTTATTAATGTTCCTTATTTAAAATTTATAGGGATGAGGCAGATTATAATAGTTAGAAAATAGAACTGATATGAGGAAAAATTATTTATAGCTTACTTTTAATCTTAATGATTAATAAAACTGAAAATAAAAATTTAGGAATTGATCTTGATAAAGCCATATCTTCAGGTTTGAATTGGGTGGTGAAATCCGGAATTATAAATGAAGAAAATGATGCAAAGAAAAAAGGAGGAGTTTATGCCTGGTATGAACCGGATGAAAAAAAATTCAGTTATCTTTATTCGGAAATTACGGGTTATATGATTACTTTCCTGGTATATTTTTTCCAGAAGACCGGAGATAAAAAATATCTTAAATTGGCAGAGGATTGTGCCCGCTGGCTGACCAAAATAAGCTATTTTAAACCGGGCCAAGGGGTATTCTGCCGTTATTATCCGGAATCAGGGAATTTTCGACGCCAGATCTGTACTTTTGATAACGGAGTAGTGCTTAACGGTTTGGCTAATCTTTGTAAAGTTTCCAAAATTCCCGGCCTCCGGGAAATCATAGAAAATTTAGATAAAAAAATAAAATCTAATTTTAAAACAAAAAACCGATTCTGTCTGCATCGTTATCTTCCGGATGAAAAACGTTTTGAGAAAGAAGCAAGCCCTTGGTCACACCAGGGAGGGAGTTTTTTGCTTAAATCGGCAACAGGAGTTTTAAATCAGGGTTTGATGTCTAGAGAGAATAAAGATGGAGTTAGTCTGGTGAAAAATATCTGTGGGAAAGTTATTAAAATGCAACAAAAAGACGGAAGATTTGTTACAGATAAGTTTAAAAATCATACTTATTTACACCCTCATTGCTATACCCTGGAGGGATTGACGATTGCGGGCGTTATATTGAAAAGAAAAGATTTCCTGAAGGCAGCCGCCAGAGGAATCGAGTGGATTATTAGAAAACAACTGCCTTCAGGCGGTTTTCCCAACCAATTTTCTGGCGAAGAATTTAGCTCTTTGGAAAGCATAGATATTGATTCTCAGATAATGCGTTTGTGGACCATTCACAATTCTTTGAATTTAATATCATTGGATAAAGCAGATTATATCAAGGGGATAAAAAACATAATAGGGTTTCAGAATTCAAGCAGAAAAAAGATAATCAGGGGCGGTTTCCGATACGGAACAGATATTGAAGACAGGCGGTTAAACCACATTAATACCTGGGGTTCCATTTTTGCCTTGCAGGCTTTGGATATGATAAAGGAAAACCTTAATCAATCTTTTTCTTTCAGGCCATTTTTATTAGTTTAATATCATCAACATGCAATACGACAAATTGGCCGTTTATTACGATCACGATATAGGAGCTGGCCACCCCAAAGAAGATAAAAAATTCTATCTTAGACTTGCCAAAAAAACTGGCAGTCCGATTCTGGAATTGGGCTGCGGCACGGGTCGCATAACCATTCCTTTGTTGGAAGCTGGTTATCGGGTTGTGGGAATAGACTCTTCGGGAGAAATGCTTAGAAGGCTGAAAAACAAAACATCTGAATTGAAATTGGCTTCAAAGCAATTGAAACTTCATCATTCAAATATGGCCAATTTTAATTTAAAGCAGAAGTTTCCATTGATTATTATTCCTTTTTGTTCCTTTCAATATCTCCTGACCAGGAAAGAACAGGACAACTGTCTTTCAAGGATTTACAGGCATCTTTCACCCAAAGGAGTTCTCGCCCTGGAGCTCTTCATCCAAAAGTATGATTTCCTTGCTGAGAAAGAAGGAAAACAATGGGTTTATGAACGATATCTTCCCCTGCAGAAGATAAAAATTAAAAGGATTGCCGTTTTAAAACACAAAGATTTCAATAATCAGATAAATTATTTTCAAAAAAAATATAAGATATTTAACAAATCAGGAAAATGCCTTGACAAGTTTGAATTAAAGGACAGCGTAAGATATGTTTTTAGGTTTGAAATGGAAAACCTTTTGGAAAAACATGGCTTTGAGATAAAGAACATCTTCGGCGCCTATCCAATATCTAAGAAGTATGATTACTCTTGTGACAAAATGATATTTGTTGCCTCTAAAAATTAACTATGGATAATTTAAAACAACCAAACCAGATTTTCATTTGTAATAATTGTCGGAAAGTGGATGGAATTTTTATTTTCGACAAACAAACAGGTAATGAAAAGTGGGATAGGGTAGAAAAAATTAACGAAGCTCTGCACGATGCATATGCCAAAGAGTATAGTCAGGAAAACAAGCCAAACATACTTTCGGACGAAAATTATCTGGAGATCAGGAATAACGTATCCGAGATTTTAAAGGGGACCACGAATCCCAAAATATTGGACATCGGTTGCGGCACGGGGTTCATATTGAGAGCATGTTCTGAATTCTCCAGTAATTTATACGGAGTTGATATCTCTTTGGAAATGTTAAAGCGAGCCAGAGATACGGGGGCGACTCTTGTTAAGGCTTCAGCCGCCTCATTGCCGTTTCCGGATAACTTTTTTGATTTGGTGACAATTCACAGCACGCTTCATCATTTTCAAGAAATTGAGCCGGTCTTAAAAGAAGCCTATCGCGTTCTTTCTCCCGGCGGGCATTTGTATACTGACCATGATCCGAACCGGAGTTTTTTCAGATATTTTAACTGGTATATTTGGCTTAGAAACAAGAGAAAATACGGAAGAAGATTGTCAAAAAAAATATATTCTTCCTCAGACATAGGAATGAATGAAATTCGTTTATCCGAGTATCAATATCTGGTAAAACACGGCTTTTCCGAAGAACAACTTAGGCCGGCCTTATTGAAACAAGGATTTCTCAATATTAAAATTGGATTTCATTTTCCCGTAAATCCCGACAGATTTACCAAAGCGCTCATTTTTTTAAACAGAATTTTCCGCAAAAATAATTTTAAATATTATATTTTTTCAATTGCACGAAAAGAATAAGAACCTGCGCGGCAGAACCTTGATTCTCGCTACGCTCGAAAAAATAATAACCCGATGAGCAAAACCTAAATGGATTACTCTCCTCAATCAAAAAAAAAGATTAAACTGCTTTTGAAGCCCCTGCAGCCATTCCGTTACCTGGAGTTTTTAATTGTCTTACCAATTACCTTTTTCTATTTGCTTTTTTGGAAAACATACCTTTTGTTTTTCGGACATCTTAACAAGACAGCTGGCCAAAAGAGAATTCTCTATATCCAACCTGCTTCTATCAGCGCTCTTAAAAAAAAAGGAAATTTCTATCTTGCTTCTGAAAAAGATTTGGACGGCTTTTTTGATTTTACGATGGTAAATTATCGCTCAAGCGGAAAAAGACAGACATATCGGCCCCGGGAAAATTACATAATAAACGATTCGCCGTCTAAAATTTATTTATTCCCCGGGGTTTATACTTTTTTACTCTTTCATTATTTCTGCCAGCAGATTTATAAAAATAAGATCAATATAATCCATATCACTTCACCCTTCTATCTGGGGATAGTTGGATTAGTTTGCAGCCGGGTTTTTAAAATTCCGATTACTCTTTCCATCCACGCGCCCTACGACCAATATGTTGAAAAAAGAGGGAGGGGAGACATAGCTCACCTGAACCTTCCCCTGATTGAATATTTTTTCCAGTGGATTGTTTTTAAAAATACAGATACGGTAATGACCATAGATCCTTATTATAAAGAGTATATTGAAAAAAAGGTTGGTTTCAACCACCAGATAAATTTTATTCCTCACGGGATAGATACAAATTGGTGGGGGCAAGTTTCCGATAACGATGTAAAAGAGAAGTTGGGATTAGAAGGGAAAAAAATGATTGTTTTGGTTTGCAGGATTGCCGAGGACAAGGAAATTCGTCTGGTGCCGGAAATTGCGAGAATAGTATTAAAAGAGCATCCCGACGCCGTTTTTGTTTGGGCAGGAGGGGGGGACTACGAGGATAAGATTAAAAAAATTTTGTCAGACTTGAGCATAAGCGATAAATTTTATTTCCTCGGTTTTCAGGATAAAGAGAAAGTGAAATCATTAAGATACGCCGCCGATATTAATTTGTGCGTCTGGGACGGTTTTTCGCAATTGGAGGCCATGATTTCCGGCCGGCCCGTAGTCTGCGGTTATAATTATTTTCATTCAATTAAGAATGAGGTCAACGGAATCTGCGTTGATGACTGGCAGAAAGATTACAAAAGTTACGCCCGGGCGATTAATTTTTTATTGGATAATCCCGAAAAGGGAGACGAATTTGGAAAATCAGCCAGAGATGAAGTGATGGCAAAATATTCATTAAAATATACTAACGAAATAAAAAAGAATTTATATTTAAAAATTTTTGATAAAAATTATGGAAAAAAATAATATTAAAATTTTGATTTTAGCCGGGGTCCGTCCAAATTTCATCAAGATTGCTCCCCTATTGGAAGAAATTAAAAAACACCGGCAGATAAAGCCGGTATTGGTTCATACCGGTCAGCACTACGACTTTAAAATGTCTCAGGCCTTTTTTGAAGATTTAAACATCCCCAAGCCGAATTATAATCTCGGCGTAGGCTCCGGCTCCCATGCTTATCAGATAGGAGAGGCGTTAATAAGACTAGAGAAGGTCGTCTTAAAAGAGAAGCCGGATTTGATAATTGTTGTCGGCGATGCCAATTCTTGTTTAGTCGGTTCTTTGGTGGCCACAAAACTTTATCTGCCCGTTGCCCATGTGGAAGCCGGCTTAAGAAGTTTTAATAGAAAAATGCCGGAGGAAATTAACCGTTTATTAACCGATCATCTCTCGGATTATTTATTCGTTCATGATCCGGCAGCGGTGGAAAATCTTTTAAGGGAAGGCGTTGAAAAGAAAAAAATCTTTTTCGTAGGCAATATAATGATTGACTCTTTGGAACAGTCGAGAAAGAAGATTAAAAATCTGAAATTCTACAAAAAATTCGGATTGGAAGAAAAAGAATACGCACTTCTGACTCTGCACCGTCAGGAAAACGTTGATGACAGGAAAATTATTCAAGAAATAATAACAGCCATTGAAAGAATTCAAAAGAGAATAAAAATTATTTATCCCCTTCATGTCAGGGCGGAAAAACGGATTAAAGAATTTGGTTTCTGGGCTAGAATCAAGGATATGAAAAATTTAATAATTACTTCACCCTTAAGCTATTTAAAAACCCTTTCTTTAATGGCAGACAGCAGATTTGTAATGACCGACAGCGGGGGCGTACAGGAGGAAACAACCATTCTCAGCATTCCTTGTTTGACTCTGAGGGAGGAAACGGAAAGGCCGGTTACCGTAAAAGTCGGAACAAATAAAGTAGTGGGTACGAAAGAAAAAGATATCGTCAGAGAGGCCCTGAAAATTTTAAACGGGAAAATTAAAAAAGGAAAGACCCCAAAATATTGGGACGGTAAAACCGCCAAGAGAATTATAAGTATTATTTTGGAGAAACATGGGAAGCAATAAGACATCAGGCATATTAACTTGCCCTAATTGCGGAAATTCTCTTAAAGAAATAAATCAGAAATTCTATTGCAGTAATTGCCGGAAAGATTATTTCATTAAGGAAAATACGGTCTTTCTCTCCGGAGAGAAGAGTAATCTGAAAAAAAACCTCAAGAGAATTATCTTCGCCGCATTAAAAGAATTGAATCCTATTTATCACTGGCCTTTCAGTTATCTAACCAAGAAAAAATTTGAAGAGTTATATAATGGGTACTTAAGTGACAAAAAAGTAGCAGAGAGATTTAAAAGAGATTATCTGTCAGGGGATGCCGGGAGAAAATCAGGGGGCGTTGCGTTGGATTTTGGATGCAGTCGGGGAAGAATTAGCGCCCTGATGAGCCAATTGGGTTTTAAGGTTGTCGGGCTGGATAAAGCCTATAATTCTTGGTGGGGCAACATAAAAAACAGCAATTTTGTAGTATATGAAGCGGAAGAAAAACTTCCTTTTAAAGACGGGAGTTTTGACATTATTCTTGCCTTTCTGGCATTAGAATATATCCCTAAGGATAAAACAATCGTGCGAGAGTTCAATAAAAAATTAAAAGACGGCGGATACTTGATAATTCAAGTCCCTAATAAAAACCATCTCCGTTATTTATTGACAAGGAGAAAATTAGCACCTTCCCATTTAAGAGAATACAGCATAGAAGAGATAAAGAACCTTTTAGGGGCCAATGATTTTAGGGTTGAAAAAATCTGGACGGAGAAATTTTATTCCCCGATTTTTACCAACACCTTAAATTACGTTTTCGAAATTTTACTTCCCCATAAAATTTTGGATTTTGTTTCTTCAATAACGCCGCAAAAATACAGAGGAATAATAAATATTATTGCGCAAAAACAATAAATTATGGATTTCCGACAAAATACGGCCATTATTTACAGCGAAGAGACGCGTCAGTCCTTTATTAATAAGGCATTGGCCGAAAATAAAATATATAGATTTAACGGAGCTGAGGGCAAAAAAACCTGGCTGGTAGGTGAATATGCGTATTTGGCAGTAAACGGTCTTTCAAATATATTAAGAAGGCTGGGAATTAATTTTGATATCTTGAAAGATGAAGAAATAAGAGATGGTATTTTAGAATTATACGATGCTATTTTTCTGCCCAATATCGGCCATCTGTCTAAGAATTCCTTGGATTCAATTTATAAATGGTGCAAAGATAAAAATCATAAACTGATCGTTTCCGGCAATACTAATCTCTCTGACGATTTTCTGGGAGTTAAGAGCAGAAAGGAAGTTCTTATTAAGGAATATTGCGGTATCCCCGAATTCGTTTTTTGCCCACCGGAATACACAATGAATTTTTGTCTTAAAAACGGGGGAGTCCAAAGCTTTGAAAAAGTTATTTCTTTTCAAAAAAACCATCAGAGCTGGAAAAAAGAAAAAACAGATTACGACGCGATTATTATAAATCAAAACGTGCTTTATATTACCTTTCCTGTCTTTGAATACTTTGGTGCTCTTTTCCAAGGGCATTTAAGCATTAAGCCGATTTACGAAATACTACCCCCTAAAAGATACTTCTATTTAGATCTGGCGACAATTTTTCTGAAAGAACTTTTTAGAGAAAACGGTTTCAAGGAACCCCCTCAAATCGAAATAGATTCGGTGGATCTCCATAAAAATACAATGATTTTAAAACATGATGTGGATTATTCGCGCAACCTGCAATATCTTAATTTTGAATTAGAAAATCGCATTCCCGCAACCTTCGCAATTTTAGATGATAAGAATAAGGACTTCTGGCTTTCAAACATTCCGGAAAATGATTTTACAGAAAAAGCTTACCATTTTTCCACCCATCTCCGGGGTTTTTTGAAAAACCTCACTCATTTCTTGAAATTAGATTTTAATAAAATTTTAACAATCAGAAAAAATTTATGCCGACAGGTTGAATCAGCAAAAAAATATGGAATCCCGATTAATACGGTTCATCGTCACGGCAGCCATTTTTATTATCCGGAAACGATAGACGGTTTGAGCTATCTTTATCGGAAATTGCCGGAAGTTAAAGGAAGTATGACCATGTTTCGTTTTTCTAATTTCCAGTATTTTAATTCAGGCTTTAAAAACCATTATACAATCGAACAGCCAGACGTGTCCGTGCCCTTCTGGTATCCTTTTAAATTGGAAGAAGCAAGTATTGAAAGCAAGGAAGAAATTAGGGGCTGGGAAACGGGGCAATTTATCGAACCAGACAAAGGACTCATTGATTCAATTTTTAATTTTGCTAAAAGCTTCCCCGGAGTATTTGCTCTTGATTTTCATCCTGCCCATGCTGAAACTGATACGTTTAATCCGGGCGGTAATTTTGAGTGGTTTGAATACGCAATAAAAAAAGCACAGGAAAACCACTGGTTAATCTTAAACTATAAAGATGTTTGCCATAAATTAGACGAAAGAGAAGGTTTAAAGATAAAGCAAGAAGAAGAAAAAATATCAATTTATAATTCAAGCGACGCGCCAATTTTTAAAATAAATATTGTCGTGGACAATAAAAGATATTCTATTGGCAAGATAAAACCTAACCAGGTTCTGCATTATGGCCCTGAAGGGATGTAATTTTCAATAAATTTTAAATTATGCAAAATAATAATTCAAAGGCACATTTGTCGGAAGTAAGATCTTCTTTTTGGGATTACACTGCCTTAATTTTAAGCAAGGGAGGAGTTTTTTTGCTTACTTTTGTCAGCATCTCTTTGATCGCCAGAATTTTGGGCCCGGAAAATTATGGCCGGCTTTCTTTGTTCTTAATGATTGCCCAAATTTTAGTAATTATTTTAACTTCTTGGAGTTCGGGAGCAGCCGTCCGATTTGGCAAAGAAGAATATGTAAAAGAAGAAAAAATAAATAAAGTTTTTTGGTCAAGAATCTTAATGTTGATTCCTTGTTTTCTTTTTGGGATCTCTTTGGTTTTAATTTTTCGCCAGCAGATAATTAATTATATTGACCTTCCCTCCTGGGCGATCTGGTTGATGATTGGATATTTTTTGATTTATTCATTATCAGAATTTTTATATGCTATTTTTCAGGCTACTAACCGTTTGAGAGTCCTGGGTTTAATTGAGTTATTTGAATGTTTATTCTTAGTTTTAGGATTAGTTTCTACTAAAATTTTTGACGGGTCGGCTTCTTTTATTCTGGCATTAGTAATAGGACTTTATCTTGCAAGCAAATTCTTAATTGGCTCTATTTTTCTTTCCAGATTGAATCTTAAGATGTTTTTTCCGATTGAGATAGAAAAAAAGACAATTAAGAGGATGTTAAACTTCTCTTATCCTTTTGTTTTTTCAACCATTGCTGCTTATGTTATAAACTGGGTTGACATTGCTGTAATTAAAAAATATTTGGATTTATACCAGGTTGGTTTTTACTCCTTGGCTTATAAACTGGGGAATTCTCTAAAACTGTTTGGCTTAGTTTTAGATACCGTTTTTTTCCCAATGATGATTGGTCTTTTGAGCCGACAAAGAAAAGATTTAATAAATCTCTATTTTAAGAGAATCGCTCCTCAAATAATTTTACTTTGGGGAATTATTTTGTTCTTTATTTTTATTTTATCTCAACCCTTAATTCCAATATTTTTCGGAGAAAGTTTTAGTAATTCAATCTCACCATTTATTATTTTACTCGTTGGCTACTATATTAATATTTTGGCCTTTCTTTATACTTCTATTTTAATGACTTTTGAATTAAATAAACAGATAGTAATCATAAATTTTCTAGCCATGTTATTTAATGTTGGTTTGGATCTGTTGTGGGTGCCCCTGATTGGTATTAATGGGGCAGCTATCGCTACTTCAATAGTTTTTATTTTTGGCGGAATAAGTTATT
>Ga0210057_1004260_pt1 | contig 19202 bp, 12 predicted proteins | sample CryGeyCG2114_010_2_FD_183968 | JGI IMG/M metagenome (GOLD analysis project Ga0210057, IMG submission 183968) | Groundwater microbial communities from aquifer - Crystal Geyser CG10_big_fil_rev_8/21/14_0.10 (SPAdes) (version 2) | ecosystem: Environmental > Aquatic > Deep subsurface > Groundwater ...
GGAGCCAACTGACGGCGGAGCCGTCGCCCATTGTGCCGGAATCCGCGCATACCTCGTTTTGCTTATCAGTCGCGCCGCATATCGTCTTCGCAGCCGCGCGGACGAGCGAGCGATTCCGGCACAACGTACCGGCATATGAGAAGTTTTTACGACCAACGGGAGTAAAAATTTGGGTGAGGGGAATATGACCACCTTTAAAATTTAAAAAAGTCATATTTCCCGAACCTCATATGCCGTGTTGTGTGATGCAAATATTTTTATAATTCTTTTTTTGTTTTTGGCTTCCTCTTATTTTTAAAGAAAATTTGATTTTTGTCTGGGCGGGGGCGCAAGAGGGTCGGGGTGAATTGTGCCCCCGCCCAGACACCTTATTGTATTTCTTTCTTGATTTTTTTGTACCTCTCTTCTTGCATATCTGAAGTTTTTACGTAATGAAATGAAGTAAAAATTTTAGATATGCAACGTTATACGATGTATTTTTTTATCCTTAATCTCTTACACCACGATCTTTTTACAACATAAATAATCCACCCAGATATAGATTGCTTTTTTATTTATTTTTTTGAGCATGAGATAGTTAATGATGAATTATCTGATTTGGTGTTTATTTTTATTATTTATTTTTTATTGATTGTAGGATTTATAGAAAATACCGCCACCAGTATTTCAAAAAGCGCAAATATTGCAAGCAAAAATAAGGACACCAGTAATGTGGTATTTATAAAAAAATATATTGTCAAAAAATTTGTATCAAGTTCATTACTTGCAGGACGAAAAATAAGTAAAATTAGAGCAAGACAAAAGGAAAAAATAAGTAAATATATATTGTGCTTCAATTCTATTTTTGTTTCACTAAACAAACTCATTTTTCCCGCCTTAAACTCAATCTCTGTTAATTGGCCTAATAAAAAAATAATAGCCGCTGTGTTCAAACCAATGAATATAGCAAATGTTTCAACTAGATATGAAGTTAAAAAATTTTCAAGATAATTACCAGGCAAAAAATAATCTAGGGCAACAATTATAGCCCCAAATGATAAAGATAAAAAAATAAATCCTAAAAAGCGCATTATTCAAAAATTTGTTTAAGAATATTCAGTAGTTGTTTTTTATCTCGACCCAGATAATCTATTTCCAACTTATCAAAATTTTTTGTTTTTGTATTTTTACTGCTATTAATATTTATTTTGCCTTTAGCTCGAACTCTTAATTGGTACTCCCCACCTCCAGCACTCACATATTCAACACCTTGCTTCAAAAATTCATTGCCTTGCGGGATAGTAAGTTTTCCGTCGGCATTTTCTAAGCCAAATGTTGCTTTCGTTATAGAGTATACCCTTTGTGCATCTTTTAATTCAGTATTTAATGTATCTTTTAATTTAAATAGATTAGGCGCATTAAAAGTAAAGGTTAATTTTTCAATTCTACCTTCGTAACGCCTAGCGACATCCCAAAAATTTTCCTGATCAGTGATAGAATTAATTGAAATGACATACCCGTTCCCGAGCAATCTACCATTTAACTCATCTGCAAAAACTTTTAGCTGATGCTGCGGACTCCGGAAAATAGAATTTTTATACTCAAAAGCTATCTTTTGCCCGTCATTTGGATCTTCATTTGTATTGATAATCATTAAGCAATGTGGCCAACTTTCTTCTTTTTTTTCCTCAAATTTTTGACTCGGGGGCAAACTCCTAGTTATTTTTGAACGCCTTCCTAATTTTGCGATCAGATACCCATCAATCTCGTCGACAAAAACATAACCTAAATCTGCTTTTCTATACTGATATTCATAGTCTTTTTTTAAAAACGCCAAAATTATATCCCGTTTAGATCTATTTTCAGAAAATAAAGGAAGCTGATTTATCGGATTTACGAAATACGTAAAATAATAAAATTTAGTTGTCATAGCGATAAAGCACCTCTGATTATGTTTTTGACTTAGTATATCTTCTTGATATAATTTTTTTTAGCTCAGAAACGAGTTGTTCCTTCTTTTCCTCTGAAATACCAAGACGAGTAAAAACAAGATTATCTATAACCTTATGATCATCGGTTTCTATTTCTTCCAATGTCGGCTTTGCTTGTCTTAGGCGTATTCGATCATAAACTGCTTTTATTTCGTTCATGGCATTAAGGTCAAAATAAATCGGCATTGATCTTATATCCGTAGCCTCTGCTTTTAGAAGTCCGCCGCCAAGATTTTTTCTGCCGGTTATTTCACGCAAAAGCCAAGCGACAGAACTGTTCAGAAAACACCACAGATTCATTTTTATTTTTTCTTCTATATTATCGCCATAAATTTCGACAGAACTTGATGTATAAGCATTAATCTGATTAAGAGCACAGAAATGACGACTGACACCGCGTGGCAAGATAAGCAAAGGAGGAACTTTTTTTGTCGTGCTGAGGTCAAAAGTTTGTATTCCATTTTCTTCCAGAATCTTAGTATGGTCATATTCAAGACTTGAGCCGTTTATTAAATAGTTTTTCGTCTGTGTGAGTTCAAACGGGGCACCATCCGCAGTATTCATGAAAGGTATTAGATTGCCTTTTAAAAAAGGAAACCGTGTGATGATACTCTCTTCAACTACCGTCTCTTTAGAAAGATTAAGTCCTTGACCCACTGTAAATTTCATATCTTGCAAAATGGCTCCTTGTTTTTGAATAGTTTCAAATAAATTTAAAACTTCTTTACTAGCAACAAGCATAACTCCCCATTTTGTTTCCGTTAAGAGAGGGTGCGAATACGGAATTCGGTGCAATTCAATATAATTAGTACCAAATCTTGAGAAAACAATTTCACCATTTTCTCCTGGACTCTTACCATTAAAAACCGTAATTACAGTATTAATATTCGGTCCATCAAAATGCTTGAGATCACTGTCAACGATTGATTTAACGTTTGTATGTTTAAGTAAAAACTTTTGAAACTTTTTACCATAATCAGTATCGAGCCACGAATTTTGAACAATAAACACTAGTAAACCACTATCTTTTATAAGATGAAGACCGCATTCATAGAAATAGATAAGTAGGTCAGCTCCTTTTGCAATATGAATACTATCATCGCCCCATCGTTCTTCGGCGGCATGTTGGATAGACTCTTTCATTTCAGTAGAAAAAGATGGGTGTCTAGATTCAAGATATGGCGGATTACCAATTATGATGTCAAACTTATCTTCTAATCCAAACATCCATTCTGGGTCAAACCAAGAATTTGAGGTGTTATTAAACGGATTCCACGTTATAAGTTTTAAAGTTAATTCCCCGGTATTTTTACCAAAAGCCGAGATAGTTTTTTCTAAAATTTCTTTTTGAGCATTTGTAAACTTAATTTTAATTTCATTTTTTCTTTGGCTATTGCAAGAGAAATATTCGGACATTATTTTTGAAAGCTCAATGATACCCGAATGATCTTCAAAAAGATTACTGGATTGGGATTTTGGCAAACCAATCAAAGTATTTGCACAGACAAATTTAAAATCTAGGTTAGGCAAAGGCTCAATACCTCTGTTTGGTTTTGCATCATTAACTTTTGACTCCACAACGAGCGTAAGGAAGCATCGCAAACGAGAAACATCAACCGCAATCGGCTGAATATCTACTCCAAAGATTGAGTTTTTAATGACATCGAGTTTCCTTGTGTAGTCAAAAGGGTTAGATTTAACTTCATTGATTATTTTTTGCTTATACAACTCCGGGACACCTTTTAATTTTTGCTCAAGCCACATTTTACAATCCGGGTCTATTTGCTGAAGCACATAAACAATCTTTTGAAGCGCACCTATTGGGTATGCTCCTGAACCGCAAGTCGGGTCAAGAATTTTGAGAGATTCTATTGCATTAATGATTCCTTCTTTTTCACTATCGTTCAGTGGGTAGTCTGTATCATCTGTTAAATTATAACTAACAAGAGCAGATAATTTTTTCTCATCAATTTTTGTTTTAATTTTTAGATATTCAATCAATGACTGATCAACCATGTATTCAACAATTTGACGTGGAGTATAAAAACTCCCAGTTCGCTTACGCTCACTGCTTCCTGTTTCTGGGTTTATTTCTGCAAGAAGATTTTCAAAGATTCGTCCAAGCATTTCCGGATCAACAGATAGTTCTTGATCAAAAACCGTATTTTCATCAATGGTAAAATTGTAGGTCTCAAGAAGCTCAAAAAAGCCTTTAAACCAAGAATCACTAATTTTGAGGGTGTTTATATGCTTTGAGGTAAAAGTTCCCTTGTCTAGTTCATAATAATCGTCTGATTGTGGATTAAAGAGTCCTCCGTTGAGATATGGCACTTTATCAAATGAATCATTGCGAATATCGCGAGAATCAATGTTTGTATTTAGTACGCCAAAAAATAACGGCTCAAGGGTATTGTGATAGTAGTTATCCGAAACTATCTTTGAAGAAAGCAATTCATCCGGAATAAGTTGACCATTATCAGATTTTTTTTGTTTCAAAAACCAACAAAACATAATACGACCAATGAGTCGAACCGCAAAACTTTTTCGGGTATTTATATCTTTTTCTGATACGCTCGGGAGGGTCAAATTTTTATCTTCACCTGAAACAAGCTCATCAAAGAATTTGGCGACCTCAAGATAAAATTGCTTATTTACAACCTCTACAGAAAATCTACTTAATAAGTCTTCAGCATTTTTTACTTTCCCTTTTTTGATAAGCTGCTGTTCGGGAGTTCTTATTTTTGCATTTGAGCCGAGATAGAATGAATATCTGCGCGCATTTGAGTATTGTTTGATAATTTTACTTTTTTCGCTTAGTTCGCGAGTAATTGTTAGATAAGAGAATCTATAGTTATCAGAATCATCATTCTTGAAAATCACTAGAGCTTTATCCATCCCGTAGTTTGCTAGTATTCTGAAAGCGTCTGTCGCAATGGAAACACGGGGATCAGTTTCCTTGGCGTGGTTCATTTCCAAAACATACAAATCTAAAGATTTAGAGTAGCCTAGTTCCCGGACTTTATTGATTATTTTACATCGCTCGACTTGAGTGATGTCCTTTTCTTTTTCGGTGTAATCTTCTGGTAAAAATTCTATTAAAAATTCGCCGAAAACATCTTGGTTGTATTTTTGGTTAAATTTCATCATGAAATTAATTCTTCAGAAAGAACGATCAATCTGCCTGTATCATTAGCGCGATCGGCTGTTTCAAAGATGCTCTCTAGGTATTTCTGAGGCACTAATTCTCTAAGAGTGATCAATGCTTCCCCTAGCTTGCCTTTATCTACTCTTAAGTCGGCAATTTCTCTCAGAACCCCATTCGGCAAACCGTCGAGGTCTTTAATAGCTCTTGTGATGTCTGCGCACAATTCTTTTGCTTGTGCATGGTTTTCCCCGAGATATTTGAGTTTAGTGATAGCATCTTGTTTTCGACGTCCAGTAATCGGTGGTTTCGTATTGTCTTTAAAGATGTGCTCTTTCGCAATTTTATAGATCGGCTCAAAGTTAGCTGTTGTCTCAAAAGGTTTATCATTTTCTGTGATGTCATTGAATAGAGGCAGGGCAATTTCCGGCGCGACAATTTGTACTGCCTCTGGGGTCTTGCCGAAAGCAAACACAAAATTACCATTTCGCTTTGCAAAAGCGACAACACCTTGTATAGCAAATTTTCTAGCGATGCGTGCTCTGTGAGGAATTGTAGCAATCTGCTTTTTTATCTCCGGATTATTCTTAAATCTCATCCACTCGTCACGATACTTAGCATCCCAAGACAAGCTTTCGGTTTTATCTTTTTCTTCTTGATACTGTTTTGCAAAATAATTCTTTAAGTCCTCATCTTTTGTGAAGATTTTTGTATCCTCTCCAAGCAGAGAATGGATGAGATCCATTTTCATGGTAGATATTGCTCTTGTTCGAGTTTCCACTTCTCCGGTTGCTGTAGGGAAGAAATTGAAAATATATAATTCTTCAAAAACTTTTTTGTTTATGCGGTTGATACGACCAACGCGCTGAATAACCCTGGTCGGATTGTAGGGAATATCATAGTTTATAACAGCACCTGCGCGGTGGAGGTTGAAACCTTCAGAGATAGCGTCTGTGGCGATAATAATGTCATAATCATTTTCTTGTTTTGATTTATCTAGACCAGCGTCAAAGTTTTTCTGAATAGTTTCTTTGCTTACTTTAGAAGAATCTTCTGAACTGTACTTGTAGACTCGAGCGAACCCGTCTTTTGAAAGTTTTTCGTAAACATAATTAGCAGTATCAGAAAATTCTGTAAATACGATTATTTTTCTGTTCGGCTCATTTTTGATTGATGTTGCTAGCCTCTCCTTGAAAAAATCATATTTCGGGTCATTTTTTACTTTTACCCACTCATCTTGAATACCATTAAGCAAAGAAATATCTTTTTTTAACGCTGATTTAAATTCCGGTTGTATTTCTGATATAGGAATTTGAATCAACCCCTTGTCTTTAAGTCGGGAAAATAGCTCTTCAACTTCTTCTTCTGTTTTATCCTCTAATTCTTCGGTTGTTGGTAATGACCCTTTCTTAAAAATGGGAACTACACCTTTATTATTGTACCAATCAAGCATTGTCTCCGATGATGCAATCATATTCTTCAGCGATGATCTAAATGAACCGATTGAACTTTCAAAACGACGCACGAGCAATCGGCGCATAAATTTTGCGATGTTTGCCTGTGCTTGCGTAATGCGCTGTATTCTTTCTTCAGGTGACATATCGTTTTCTTCTTCATCCTCTGCATCAATAAGATCTTTGAGAAATTTTGATCCGGCTTTGATATAACTTGCGGGTTTATACCTAGTACCCTCAAAACTTTCAGAATCATCTTGGGATGAAATTTGATTGAGTGTACTTAGGTAAAGCGGAGCCAAATCACCGAGATCGTATTCAAGTAATTCTGGATCTTTCACTTTTGCAAAAGCCACACCCTGTTGTTCAAGGTCATATTTGTAATCCTTGATTTCTTCAAGATCAAGGCGGGAACGCCGAATAACCAACGGTTCAATCATTTTTCTCAATTCACTGGCTATTGCTTGAATCTCTGTTGCAACTTCGGATGTTCCGTCTATGCTTTCTTGCTTAGTAGATTTTCTAATAGCTCGTCTTATATTTTTATATCGCTTGAAAAGGTCGTGGAAAGAAATACTTAGGTTTTCAACAGTTTTAATTGTTGATTGTCCGGGAGTACTAAATAATTTTATGAGCGCATAGATATCCTTTGGATCATTATTAAATGGAGTCGCTGATAACGCCATCACAAAATTGCCCGCGCAAAGCTTGTGAAGTGTTTTATAGTTATCAGTATCTTCATTTCGATGTTTATGCGCTTCGTCGAGAACAATCAGCAAATTACCCTCATCATTGCCATGACGATTTAATGCCTCCTCGATTTTTCCAGTCGTATAAACCAATCCTTTGAAATCAAATTCAGCGAGATAATCTTTCCATTGCGTTTCAAGGTGTGGTGGCGCGATTATTATCGTTTTGAGATTGAGATTGTGAGCAATAGTAGAAGCAATAATACTTTTACCCAAACCAACAACATCTGCAATAATTACGCCTCCAAAGCGTTTTATTCTATCCATACCTAGATTAACAGCATCTTTTTGATATTTAAGGTCAATGTATTTCCCACTGGTAATCTGTTGCGGAGTTTTCATACCCTCAATCTCATCAACAGAAAAATATTCATCGAGAACTCGGTAATACATCATCTTTGGATCAGGTAGCTGATATAACCAAATGCGCTTTCTTACTTCCGTAATGAATTCATCCGATGTTTCTAGGTCGGTAATAGTTAGATTGTTCGAGTCATTCCATGCGGTTTCAAAAGCTGAAGTATCTTCTTCATAATAATGCTTTTCAACAAGCATTCGGTTTCTTTCTCGCTGTCCTTTTAATCCCGAGTGAGTGAGATTGCTTGAGCCCTCAATAACAATTCCCGGTTTTTCTCCCTTTTCTGTGAATTCCGGCTTATTGTGGAGAATGTAGTATTTCGAATGATCTGCTTGAGCAGTTTTTTTAATCTGTAAACTTCCGTCCTTGATTTTACTTAAAAATATTTCAAAGGCTTTTTGTGATTCTTCGTTATCAAAATAGTCCGTATCATTAAAAATTTTTGAAAAGTTTTCAATATATTCAACTTTTGCGCTTGAGCGAGTGGAAATTCTAGTGCCGGTCTCAAATTCATCCAAATTTAAATCCTCAAAAGATGAAATCTTTTCAATGATCTTTTTATCAATATCCATGCCCACAAGAATACGGATTTGTTTATCTTTTAACTCATTATGAAGATTTCTAAAACCAGAAAAGTAAAAATATCCCACAAGCGCGTCTATTCGATCGCAGTTAGGTAAAATTGTTTTCAATTTTGCCGATAGTGTATTTTCGCCTGTATTAGTAATTGTGGTCATAATTTTTTTTATCAATTCCCCAAATAAAACATCAAGTGTTTTAATTAATTTTCCATGCAGCGCGCGAAATATGTCGCTAAACTTTTATCAAACAAAATATACTATTTTAGTATTCTTTGTCTATTAATACGTGAGTTAAAATATAATTTTAACAATTCCTATATATAAAAACCATACACCTTGTTACCCTAAGAATCAAGCCAAAAACGGCTCAAATCGCTTCTAGGAATTGGCTCAAGCGCTAGAGATAAACGGCTCAAATGGTGGAAATGAGCCGTTTACTGTGGGGGCGCGTAGCGAGCGCCCCGGCCGACGGCTTTGACCAGCCGCAGGCGGCCGCTTTTGGTTAGCTGGGCTAGATAGCGGCTGGCCGTGGCGTCCGAGACACGCAGGAGCTTTTGCGCTTGGTCATTGGTAACACCGCCTTGCGCTTTGGCAAAAACCATGATTTTTTCCAGCTTGGCTTGCTTGCGGAACTGGATTTTCTCTTTGGCTTTGGCCAGGAGCCGCTGGATTACATTATCGGCTACCGGTGCGGGGGCAGGGGGCGGTGTCGGAGTCGGAGCAGGGGACACCGGAATTGACATCGGCTCCACTGGAGCGATTGGTTCTGATGCAGGCGTCGCTGGCGGTTCAGGTTCAGTTATCGGCGAAGCCACTGGTGTCTCGACTGGAATTGTGGGCGCGTCCACGGCGGTTGGCGCTGGATTAGTATTTTGTTCTTCTATCATAAAAATTTTAAATAAAGAATTTTTCGAGCGACCTCCAAGAGCGAAGAAAACTCCATGGTATTCCACCCTTCTTTAAGAATTAAAAATCAAATTTTCCTTCCTAATTTTCCCCTGCCAAAAACAAATAAAGAATTATTAAAAATATTTATTTCACACAACTAGCGCATATATGGAATGTTTGTTCCATATATGCTATTTTGGTAATGATATGTGGAGAATTTAGCGTATTTTGCATGGGAGGGAATCTTATTGACATTCTACGCCGTGAAATGACGTTACGCAACTATAGCCCAAGAACGATTGAGGCATATGTTAGTGTTATCAGAGATTTGTATCAATACTATAAAAAGCCCCCGCGGGAACTGCGGACAGACGATATCAAGGAATATCTCTTTGAAAAGCAAGTTGCCGGTTTATCCAGCCAGACTATTTCACTCTACGCGAACGCGATCAATTTTTTATATTCAGAGATATACAAGCTCCGTGATTTTGAAAAGATCCAACACCCCAAACGGAGCAAAAAATTACCGGTCGTGCTAAATAGAGGTGAACTGCAGTTACTGTTCAAACAGACGAAAAATAAAAAGCATAAATTGTTATTGGCGTTGTCCTACGCGGCAGGGTTGCGGGTGGCTGAGGCGGTGCATCTTATGGTTCGGGACATTGATCTTGAAGAGCTTACGCTTATTGTGCGGCAGGGGAAAGGGAAAAAAGACAGGCTCACCATACTGTCCAAAAGCCTGATACTCCCGTTGCGGGAACTGCTTGACGGAAAACGCGAGAGTGATTTTGTATTCCAGAGTGAGCGCGGTGGGCACCTGACGTCTGCTGCAGCGCAAAAGATATTTTATGCTTGTCTGAAAAAGTCAGGGATCAAAAAACCTGCGAGTTTTCATTCACTGCGGCATTCATTCGCCACTCATTTATTAGAGAATGGGACCGATGTACGGTATGTGCAGGAATTGCTGGGGCATGCGAATATCCGCACTACTCAGCTTTACACCAAGGTGACGAATCCAATCATAAAAAAGATTGTCAGTCCGCTGTAGTTAAACGGCTGGTTTGAACCGGCCGTTTATGTTAGCGTTGTAATTTTTCAACCAGCTCGTCCGTGGTCATGTCCTCTGTATCCTGCTGTCCGCGTTTCCTGACCGCGAGTTTGGTGCCGTCCATTTCCTTGTCTCCGACGACGAGCATGAACGGAATTTTTTGCTGTTCCGCGCTTCGGATCTTTTTGCCGACAGACTCGCTTGAGTCGTCAACCCAGACGCGCGCTCCTTTTTCTTTGAGTTGGGAAGAAAGTTTTTGCGTATACGCAAGGTGCTTGTCAGTTGAGACCGGCAGAAGCGCCACCTGAATAGGCGCGACCCATGCGGGGAACTCGCCGGCCGTGTGTTCGATCAGGATGGACATGAATCGCTCAATGGCGCCCATGACCGCGCAGTGGATCATGACAATGCGTTCTTGATCACCATGCTCGTTGATGCAGGAGAGGTCAAAGCGTTCCGGCATGTTGAAGTCGAGCTGAATGGTGGCGACCTGCCACTCTCGACCGATCGAATCTTTTGACATGAAATCTATCTTTGGCCCGTAGAACGCGGCTTCGCCTTTTTGTTCAACAAAGTCTTTGACGCGCTCCTTCATGACTTTGCGCAGCGCGTCCTCTGCCTGCTGCCAGTCTTTCTGCTCGCCGAGGTACGCATTCATGTTATTCGGATCCGAAAGTGAGAGCCGTGGAGTGAGCTCGAAGTTGAACGCGCCATAGAATTCATTGATAATATTCCAGCAAGTGTTGATCTCCTGCTCCATCTGATTCTTGCGGCAGAAAACGTGCGCGTCATCCTGCGTGAACGCGCGCAAGCGCGAGAGGCCGGATAGTTCGCCGGTCTGTTCATCGCGGTAGCACATGGTGGTGTTCGCCATTCTGACCGGCAGTTCACGATAGCTGCGCGGAGCACGATCAAATATCTGCGTGTGAAATGGGCAGTTCATGGGCTTCATGGCAAATTCGTGTCCCTCGCGCGAAGTGATCTTGAATAGCTCATTCTTGAATTTATCCCAGTGGCCGCTCTTTTCAAACAGTTCTTTTTTGGTGATATGCGGAATCTCAACCTTGTGATAGCCGCACGGTTCGCGAAGGCTCCAGATGAAGGCGTCGAGGAGGTCGCGCATGATTGTGCCTTTCTGTGTCCAGAGCGGCAGGCCCGGGCCCACGAGCTCGCTGAAGAAAAAGAGATCAAGCTTGGGGCCGAGAATTTTATGGTCGCGCTTTTTCGCTTCTTCAAGCATTGCGAGGTAGCCGTCCAATTCGCTCTTGGTCTCAAACGCGGTGCCGTAGACGCGGGTGAGCATGGTGTTCTTCTCATCCCCGCGCCAGTAGGCGCCTGCCACTTTGAGGAGTTTGTACTGCTTGATTTCTTTGGTGGAATCAACATGCGGGCCGCGGCAGAGATCAGTGAAGCCGCCGGTCTTATATATGGAAACAATTGAGAGGCTAGCCTGTTCTGAGGTTCGTGACGGTGATTCATCGCCTCCATAGATTTCAGAGGCATTGGTGGTGCCGTGCTTTTTTAAATCATTCAGCAATTCAATTTTGTACGGCTGATCCAGTTTTTTGAAGAGCTTGATGGCATCATCAATGTCCATTTCCTCACGCTCGTATGCGAGGTTCTGCTGTTTCAGTTTGTCCATTTCCTTTTCTATCTTTTTCAAGTCTTGTTCACTCAATGGTTCGCTAAGCTCGATGTCATAGTAAAAACCATCAGGCAGCGCGGGTCCGACCCCGAACTTCGCGTTTGGGTACAGCTTTTGAATCGCCGCGGCCATCAGGTGCGCGGTGGAGTGGCGGATTGTTTCAATGTCGTTTGACATAGTGTTATATAGATTATATAAGTAAGAAAGATAGTTTTATTCGGTCTTTTTACGCCTAACAACAGTAAACCAGTCGTAGCGGAAAGCGAGGCGAACATGGGCAAGTGTGATGCGAATAGTCCGCAATGCAAGGGCGCGGATAGGGCAGCTTGTTTTAAAATTCAGGTTTTCCTTCAAGGAGTGAAGCGTCCATATATTGAGCCATGGTGGAATCGATTTGAACAGCCAAACATGCTATCGGTGGCGGTTGCCGGCGTAACGTGCCTGATGCGGGACGTGAAAGCATATCTTGATGGCTTGCCGGAGATGGTCGTCCCTTTTTTCCCTGTTGACGGCAAGTTGCACAATCCGGTTGAGCATACATTGATGGCCGCGGTTAGTGATTTTTGCCGAATATATTGTTATCGAAGAGGCTACGTAACGCCGTATCAATATCCGGCAGGCTATGTATTGTTCATCAAGGTGGATGAGGCGAGAGACGTTGGATTTGCAGAAACGCACCGGGCAATGAATTTATTGTTGGAGCGCTGGTGCGCTTTTGCTGCCGGCAAGTTCGCGCTCTAATAAAAGAACCCGTTCCAAGCAGTACGACAAAAGTCGCACAGCCTTGGAACGAGTTCTTGCATCTCGCGTGAGTATATCATGCGAGATTTTTTTATTCCCGCCAAACCAATTACTTGGCCGGCAGGCCCGGTCATTCAACCGGGGAACCCGTGGTTCCATCCAAGTTCCCCGCATATGCGGGGCACTTTATTACTATATATTATTCTTTTTTGGAAAAAGAGTCAATTTGTTTACAGACAGACGCGGATAGAAAAGCTACTGATTATGTACATAGTATCCTCCTTGTTCACCTAGGTGGAGGCAGGCAGGAGGGGGTTGATAATTGTTTAAAACTTGACAATTATTTAATATTAGTGTATTGTGTAGTTATTCAACTAATCCGTTGCTGTTCTTTATTTTCACCTCTTTTCAGGAGGGGCATCTATGCCTCGCAACGCAGAGCTCGACGGCATCAAGCGGTATGTTGGTTTTTCAGACAACGCCGGCAACGAATATGATGCACATTGTCAGGTGACACCGGCGGCAGAGGTCGAACACGCTCGAATCAAACTGACAATCGTGGGCATGGTCACGCCGCGCATGAAGAATGACATCGTGAGCGGCGTGGTGGCTCGCCTTCGACGCGTCAGCGAGTTTGATGTCACTGATGTCAAAGAGGCCGACAGTGGCTTCACTGCCACGGTACACATGCCGGCTGCATCTGCAACCTGCGACATTCCGCCGCTTGAGCGACTTGCGAACGGGTTTGAAGCCTTCGCAATTAGTGTCGTTGAGAGATGTGGCTATATGTTACAGCTCGAGGCAGAGGAGGCAGTTGCCGCGTAAACGGTAATTGCCGACAACAATCAAATAGCACCAACGTGCCGCCGCCCATGCACAAGAATGCGTGGGCGGTTTTTTATTGGGATTATTGCTTTATCTCAATATCAACGTGATCCTTGAGATTGGGGACGGACTGGACCCAGAACGGCCAGAACTTCACCTGCACGTCGCGGATGCCGGTCACTTTTTGGAAGTGTTCGAGCACCTCAGTCTCGTTCATGCCGATGATATCTTCCTGATTGAGAATGACATTCGACAGCTTTGGCTGGGTTATAGCGCCGATGGATGTTTGTATGGTTTTATTTTCAACGTCTATTGCCGCGGTATAACTGCCATCTTCAAAACCGACCAAGATCTTGTCCGGCGGAATGTTCTTAACAAGTTCCTGCTGGGTTATTTCGCGCGCTCGATTTTCGTTATAGACGAACAAACGCGCCTTTGCCTCGGCCGTCATCCTGAAGTTGTCGACTCCGGTATCACCGGGGTTTGCATCAGCAGAGAATGTTGTCACCTCAAGATCGAGCTGGTCACGCGGCGGAAGAGCTGCATACTGTTCGGAAAGCTTCTGCCATGCTTTGTTTTTAAGTTCATCTTCAACGGTCTTCCGCGCGAGAGCGAACGATTGCGGCGTAACTGCTTTTATCTGCGTGATTCCACCTTCGAGCGGCGTGGTGATCTCTGCGTATATCTTATCCTTGAGGTAGGGGAGCGCGGCGATCTGGAACCGTCCGCTCGATATGTTCCCTTCCTCTCCCTTATTGGTCGCGAAGACCGGAACGACAATGGATTGCCCAGGGGACACCTCCACTTGCTTATCGGTTTTGATCTCGAGACCATTCTCGTTCTGGAGCCGCGTATTCTTTACCAATATCTGTTTTCGATTAGGCGTTGTGTTGTATATGGTAACCTCGCCGCGCGCTTGCGCCGGTACTTCGCTGGTATCGTCTATGGCAAACGTCTGCGTGTGCGAGACAGTAACTTCAGCGAGTTCGCCGGGAATAGCCAACTCCTTATCCGTGATAGCTGAGCTTTCTTTTACGGGAAGCGCAACTGAATGGCTGAATGATTCCTTTGTCGGGATGATTGAGATTTTTGCCTGCGAGAGCGTAAAGTAGAGGATAATGACCAGCAGGTTGACGGTCAGAATCAAAAAATTGACAGCGAGTTTTCGATATGACTTCAGCTTCATGGCCTTCATCAGGGCTTTGCTTGTTTTTTCGAGCTTTTTTTGTGTGGACGAAAGAAAGTTCATAGCGTGCGCTTTTAAGAAAAGTTAACGTATATGAATACGCGCCTCACCAAGGAGAGAGACGAGTTTTTGTTTTAGTTCATGTGTTGGGTTGACGCCATGTGGTAGGCGTATTTTTTTTGACCCATTGATATGTATGGTAACCGGTATTATACCTTGTGCATTATACAATATTTCTTTTAATTCATCAAATAATTTTTTGTCCATGCCTTTTTCTACGTGAATTTCAATCTGCGTGGCGTCAAATGTTTCATTTGTGCCTAGTTGCTCGGCCGGAGCCTGATTCTCGATCGGATTTGACTGGTTCATCACGGCATTCATTGAATCAGCCGTAAGCGGGCGTACTTTTTCCACTATAATCTGCATGGTGTTGTTGCGCTCTTCTACTTTTCCCTGCACCGCGACCAACTGATTCTCCTCAATCATTTCGCGATGTTGTTTATAGGTTTTTGGAAACATGATGGCTTCAATGTGCCCGCTCAGGTCTTCGAGCGACAAAAATGCCATGAGATCTCCCTTTTTAGTGCTGATCTGTTTTATGGTTTTGAGCAGTGTGAAGATCGTGACCTTCCCTCCGGCGCTCGTTATCTTGCTGATTTGGTATGGTCCTGCCTCGAGCATGGCGCGGTATTTTTCAAGCGGATGGCCGGAAATATACAATCCAAGCAGCTCCTTTTCCCACGCAAGCTGTTCGTCTCCGTCTGGGGCTGCCGGCACAAGCTGTAATGCCTGTTCCGACTTTTCGCTCTCTCCGAAGAGGTTCCCTTGGTTGCGCGCTGCCGCCTCGTGGGAATCTTTCGCAAACGCAAGCAGCCGGTCCACATTCGCGAATAGGGTGTGCCGTTCGCCGAGACTGTCGAGCGCGCCTGATTTGATGAAGCTCTCGATTGATTTTTTGTTGAGGTCTTTATCAGCTACGCGTTCAAGAAAATTCGGTACGCCACCATACGGACCATTCTGCTTGCGTTCTTCAATAATGACGTCAATGATGTGGCGGCCGACGTTTTTAATAGCGGACAACCCGAACCGAATGGTAACATCGTCAACTACTGTGAAATCGGCGAAGCTCTCATTCACGTCCGGCGGCAGCACCTGCATGCCCATACTCCGGCATTCATTGACTGCTTCAGCGACTTTTTCAATATCATCGGATTCAGCGCTCATAAGAGCAGCCATGAATTCCGCGGGATAGTGCGCCTTCATGTATGCGGTTTGGTAGGCGACAATGCCGTATGACGCCGCGTGCGCCCGTCCGAATCCGTATGCGGCGAACGGTTCTATCAGTTCCCAGAGGTGTTGCGCCGTTCCGATTTCCAGTTTTCCATGATCAACGCAGCCTTTTATGAATTTATCTTTTTGGGCGGCCATTTCCTCGGGAATTTTTTTGCCCATCGCTTTTCGCAGCTTATCCGCTTCCTCCCAGTTGTATCCGGCAATCTCGATCGAGATGTACAGAATGTCGTCTTGATACGTAATGATGCCGTATGAATCTTTGAGGAATTTTTCCATTCTCGGATCAAGATACGTGACTTTTGACGGATCGTTCTTTCGGGCGATGAATTCCGGAATGGATTCCATAGGCCCCGGACGGAACAACGCCACCATGGCCATGATGTCTGTTATTTTTGTCGGTTTGAGTTCGACGAGATAGCGCGTCATGCCGCCGCCGCCAAGCTGAAACATGCCCATGGTTTGCCCTTTAGCAAGCAGGGTGAATGTTTTTGGGTCATCAAGCGGTATATCTCCGATGTCAACGATAACGCCCTTTGTTTTTTTTACGAGCCTGACGGCGTTACCAAGGATGGAAAGGTTGCGGATGCCTAAAAAGTCCATTTTCACGAGTCCGGCTTCTTCAACAGCGTGCATTTCGTACTGCGTGATGATATTATCGCCGCCGGTTTCTTTTTGCAGCGGCGTGAAGTCCGTGAGTTCCGTGGGAGAGATGACTACGCCGGCAGCGTGCACGGACGGATGGCGCGCGCATCCCTCGATCTTCTGCGCAACGTCAAGCAAACGTTTCGCGTCAGCTTCGCTCTGGTATATGGCCTTGAGATCTTCAGACTCCTTGAGCGCGCGGTCTATGGTCATGGGAAATCCCTGGCGTCCCGTGGGAATGAGTTTTGCAATTCGGTCGCAGAATGCGTACGGATATCCGAGCGCGCGGCCCACATCGCGCACCGCGCCTCGAGCGAGCATGGTGCCGAATGTGCATATCTGCGCCACCTTATCCTCGCCGTATGTGTCGCGCACGTATTGCAGCACCTCGCTTCTTCGGTTGTCCGCGAAATCCATATCAATATCAGGCGCGCTCGGCCGGTACGGATTCAAAAATCGCTCGAACGGAAGATGATAGGTCATGGGATCGACCGTCGTGATGCCGATGAGGTAGGAAACAAGCGAGCCTGCCGCGCTTCCGCGAACAGTGGCAACAATGCCATTGCCGCGCGCCCAGTTTCCAAAATCGGCAACAATCAGAAAATAGGTGGCATAGCCCTTGGTTTTGACGATGCCGAGTTCATACTCAATGCGTTCCGCATATCCTTCAGGAGCGGCGCTGCCGAATTTTTCTTTGAGTCCTTTCCGGGTCAGCTCGCTCAGATACTCATCCGCGTTCTTTCCTTCGGGAAGCTCAAATGCGGGGAAGTGGAAAGATCCCAGTTCAAGCTCGACGTCGCATCGATCGGCAAGGCGTACTGTTTCGTCCATGACCTCGGGATTGTCCGGAAATTGCGCGCGCATCTCTTCCTCGCTTTTCATGGAGAGGTCGACGCCGGTCATTTTGAGCCTGTTGGTGTCCTGTACGGTTTTTCCGGTCTGGACGCACACCAGAATATCCTGCGCTTCGGCGTCGTCCTTGTTTATGTAGTGGGAATCGTTGGTAGCTATGATCGGCATTGAGAGTTCACGCGCAAGAGCGAACAGCTGTTCATTAAGCGTGACTTGCTCGGGTATCTCGGGGTGCGGCTGGACTTCCAGATAAAAATTCTCCGCGCCGAATATCTTTTGAAAGACCGAAACCAGCTCCACTGCCTTTTGTTCGTCTCCATTCTTGAGATGCTGCGGAATGATGCCTTGTAAACAGCTCGAGGTCGCGATAATGCCCTTGCTGTATTTTTCAAGCACCTCAATGTCAAAACGGGGTTTGTAGTAGAACCCTTCGAGGTGTGCCGCGCTTGAGATGCGCATGAGATTTTTGTATCCGATCAGATCGCGCGCGTAAAGAATTTGGTGAAATGGCTTTTCGCCCTGTTTTTTATCCTTGCGTGAGTTTGGAGCCAAGTATCCCTCAAATCCGATGATCGGCTTGATTCCGGCCTTTTTCGCTTTCTGGTAAAACTCAACAGCGCCGTACATCACGCCATGGTCGGTGAGCGCGAGCGCGTTTGACCCGATCTCCTGCGCGCGCGCGATCATGTCGTCGATCTTCGGCAGGCCGTCGAGCAGGGAATAGTGTGAATGTGAGTGAAGGTGGACAAATGACATTCTGTAACGATTAGTTGGCGGCACGCTAGCCCTCGCACTTGCTGAATTGATTCTAGTAAGACTATCAGAAAGGCGGAAAAATGCCAATCGCAAAAACAGCGCGTCGTGTCCCAGCGCCGCACGATTGAATGCCGTTTATTCTTCGGCTTTTTTGTCCTCTTTTTTCTTAGCGCGCTTCTTTTTCGGAGTGCCGTTCTCTTCAGTGAATACGCGAACGTATTCGGCGAGCTCCTTGATGCCGTGTGCCGCAAGCTTGAATACCGCGCCGCCGATCTGCAATTTTTCTCTGAGAAGTTCAATGACTTCCCATAGTGACTCAACTCTGCGCCGGATGTCGTGCGTTACCACGCGCGCGTCTTTGAGCGTCATGACGAGGAAGTAGAGAGCCCAGCAAAGAAAAAATGCAACCGCCAATATAGCGACCGCGAGGGCAAGATATAAAAAATCTTGTGTTGTTTCAATTGGAAGAACCATACGCGTATAGTATATCACATAGAGAGAATTAGGAAAATATGGTATAATTAAATACATAAACTAGATGTTTGAATAATGGCTTTTCAGGAATACCAAGATCCGAAGCTTGGAAAATATCTTCACTACGGCTATTGGTACGAAGACCACAAAGAAGTCTTTCGTAAAATCGCGATCGGCGCCGCGTTTTTTGCGCTCAGTATAGTATGGATAGGGTTGTTTTATCAGATCTACCTGTTTGTGAACGGCACTGCTTCTTTTAATGAGGCAGTGAACAGTTTGACCGCATATCATACTGATATAGAGAGTTTGCATCAGGAACGTGCTCCAATTCCTCCAATCGTTTCAACGGTGTACGTTGCCGCGGGTCAGCGTTCGGGTACAGCGGATTTTGGAGTTATCGCGGATAATAACAATGCTGATTGGTTTATTGAGGTGTCGTATTATATGACATGGTCCGGCGGATCAACAGAGCCACAGAAGGGCTTTTTGTTGCCTGGACAGGAAATGCTTTTTGTCACTCGAGGGGTATTTGTTGACCCGACCCCGTCCGAGGCGAACGCGGTTGTTCTGCCAATACGTTGGGAGCGAATCAGGGACC
>Ga0210057_1004261_pt1 | contig 19202 bp, 21 predicted proteins | sample CryGeyCG2114_010_2_FD_183968 | JGI IMG/M metagenome (GOLD analysis project Ga0210057, IMG submission 183968) | Groundwater microbial communities from aquifer - Crystal Geyser CG10_big_fil_rev_8/21/14_0.10 (SPAdes) (version 2) | ecosystem: Environmental > Aquatic > Deep subsurface > Groundwater ...
AATGCTATCGCATCAGGAAAAAATTCAGGAGCAAGTAGCCCAATAAAAGAAGAATGTGTCTATGGCACCAACAGAGTCTACTATATGGTAGAAAGTTGCCCAAACTGCTTTAGCACCCTCTACAATATCAATGGCGACGTCATCTGCCACCCACACAATGACATTGCAAATGAATGCCCTAGCTACTTTGACAAAGATAATCATAGTGCGAATTGTAAGAGGATCTAGCTCGAGCATTTTCCCTTGACATTTAGAAAGGAATATGATACCTTCGGGTGTCGTTCTTTTTATATTCCATGACTTGCACAGAGATAATGAACCTTCGTTGTCTGTATGCAAGTCAAGGAACGATCCGTGACCTCTGCGCCTTCCTCGAGACTAGGAGAACAAGAACATGATGCCCCGCATCATCGCCGCGATCATCTTGATGTTCCTCATGTCCCCCCTCGCCAGCGCCAGCGCCCCCCAGCCGCCGGAGGTGCCGGGGACGCGCCTCATCTGCGTCGACAAGACGCCATCGCCGATCTGCCACATCTTCGGCGACAAAAAAGGGGGAGACTTTCACACGAAGCTCCGTCAGGCCGAGTCCCGTACGACCAGGTGGAGCTACGTGGATGGCTGCATCATCGGCAACGATGGCTACGGTCGCTACCGCCGAGACAACGAGACCTGCCTCGGGTACTGGACGAACAAGCAGCTCCCGCAGATGACCGAGACCGACCGCCTCAAGGCGCGCGTCCTGGAGCTGCAGATGGCGCTCGCCAGCGAGATGAGCATGGCGCAGACGCAGCACGACATCGACCACTGCTCGGAGGTAGCATCCCAAGCCCGCGATGCGGAGCACCGGGATGTCTTCTTCCAGACCTGCATGAAGGTGCAGCGAGAAGCACGACGGATGCGGCTCGTCAAGAAAGGCATCCTCCTGCCCGAGGTGCAGTAGTCCGATCGACCCGCGACCGACACCGCCGCCCCGCAACCATGCGGGGCGGCGGTGAAGTTCAAAAACTCCCCACATAACTCATGATGATTTCATATACAATGGAATTATCATGAGTGGGGAGTTTTTTTATCCCCAATCAAAAAATGGCTTCACAAAGCCATTTTTTGTATATTCCAACCCCTTTACCCCTTGACAAAACCCTCTTTTTGTGCTATAGTGATCCGTTGCTTTCCTGGCGATATCCCCTTCTATAGGGAATACAAAGCAACATCTTCATACCTCCGAGTTGCTATGGCTGGGTCATATAAGTTCATATATATGTGAATTTATATGACCCAGTCGCCCTAACCCGGGCGCAAACCAGGAGAGAACCTTGAAGACCAACCTGCTCGCCCTCATCATCTGCCTCAGCGCCATGATCCTCGCCCTCGGCACGGTCGCCCACGCCACGCCGCCGAAGAAGTCGATCCCCGCGGACCTCCTAGAGATCCAGCCGAGGGCCGACCTCGTCATCGCCCACCGCGCCAAGGTGGCGCGGCAGGAAAACGAGAGGCAGCCCGTCTGCCGCAGCCTCCGCTTCGACGGAGACGGAAGGACAACGATAGTCTTCGACTGCTCCACCTGGAGCAACTGGAGCAAGAAGGCCGGCCTCGACGTCAAGCGCATCATCACCGCCAAGTGAACAAGATCATCGCCAAGGGACTCACCTCCTAAGGCGGCAACACTCGGCGGGTAGGGCAGGGGGAAGCAGTACACTCCGTACAGCTTCCCCCTTGCCGACACCCCTTGACAAAACAACCAATTTCCGCTATTATTTTCCTCGTACTCTCAAGTACGTTTTTTTATTTTTACGTGGGACTTCTCCTTACAGAAGGTAGAAGGTTTGTACCACTAAGTTCAATCCGAATTTACTGATCTTTTCCGAATCTACAAATATCCGAATGCCTACCAATCTTTTTAGAAAGACATTCGGATATTTGTAGATTTGGACACTATTCGTAGATTAGGATTATATACACTATGTCAAAACGAATGACCGACCTCAAGACAAAAGTAGACAGCACAAAAGTCTACACACTCGATGAGGCTATCACACTCGTAAAAGCAACAAGCAACGTAAAGTTCGACGCATCTGTTGAATTTCATGCACGCCTTGGGATTGATCCAAAGAAAAGTGATCAGCTCATCCGCGCAACGGTTGTCCTTCCTCATGGAACTGGCAAAACAAAACGCATTGCAGCGTTTGTAGGACCAAACGATGAAAAAGCAGCAAAAGATGCTGGTGCAGATCTCGTGCTTGGTGAAGAAGAAATCAAAGCAATCAAAGATACAGGAAAAATCGACTTCGATATTGCAGTAGCAACACCAGAAATGATGCCAAAACTCGCTGTCGCAGCTCGTGTCCTCGGACCAAAAGGACTCATGCCAAACCCAAAGACAGATACGGTAGACAAAAATGTTGCAAAGATGATCGAAGCACTCAAAAAAGGAAAAGCAGCATTCAAAAATGATGATCAAGCAAATATTCATCAGCTCATCGGGAAAGTAAGTTTTGATAATGCAAAACTCAAAGAAAACATCGAAACCTTCCTCGAAGCACTCAAACGCGCAAAACCATCTGGATCAAAAGGAACCTACATCAAGACAGCATTCCTCACAAGCGCGATGGGACCAAGTATAAAAATTTCAGTAGAATAAGACACACATCGTTATCCCAAAAAAACGACCACAAGTGGTCGTTTTTTTTATGAAAATGAATACTTGCCCACCACCGCCAAACTTGCTACACTGCCTACAAAGTGAGTTTGTCATTTCGAATGAAATGAGAAATCCTTCCCTGCACAATCTTTCTAAAGATTTCTCCCTAGGGTCGAAATGACACCTTTCGAGAAGGCAACAGTTATATTTCTTTCATCATTTCCTAAACGTACGCCATATGACCCCACACACACGCCCAAATTGGGATGAATATTTCATGGAAATTGCAAAAGTGGTTGCCCTTCGCGCAACCTGTGACAGAGGGAGATCAGGCTGTGTGATTGTCAGAAATAAACAAATTCTTGTCACTGGCTATGTCGGTTCTGCTTCAGGCCTCCCCCACTGCGATGAAATAGGACACCAGATGAAAACGATGAAACACGAAGATGGCACAGAAACACACCATTGTGTTCGCACAGCGCACGCAGAACAAAACGCGATTGTCCAAGCTGCAAAAGTAGGAACCGCACTCGAAGGCTCAACACTCTATTGCAAGATGACACCCTGTCGCGTCTGCGCAAAAATTATTATCAATGCAGGGATCAAACATGTCATTTGTGAAAAACGCTATCACGCGGGGGAAGAAAGTGAAGAAATGTTTCGCATGACAGGTATCACGCTCAGCTTTGTAGATGAGGCAGTAGAAAAATATGACAACCAATAACAAACTTATTCTCGGCATTACCGGCAACATGGCCTCCGGGAAAACAACCATTACCGACTATATCAAAGAACACTATGGCGGGGTCTCTTTTCGTTTTTCTACTATGCTTCGTGATATCCTCACCCGTATTCACGTAGACGCAACTCGAGACAATTTACAACAGCTCTCCACATTTTTGCGTGCCACATTTGGAGAGGATCTCATGTCAAAAGTTATTGCTGAAGATGTAAAAGAAGCTACGGATGCGATCATCATTGTAGAAGGTGTTCGTCGCCCCAGCGATGTGGCCTATCTGAAAGCAATTCCAGGCTTTCATCTCATAGCAGTGACAGCAGATATCCGTACAAGATTCGATCGCATTACAAAACGGAGTGAAAACCCAGACGACCAGACAAAAACATTCGAAGTATTCGAAAAAGAACAAACGCAAGAAGCTGAAATAAAAATAGATGAGATTAGCCATGAGGCAGAAGTACTCATTGATAATAATGGAGATCTCGATACATTATATAAAAAAATTGATGAAATCATGACAACACTCACACACGTATGAATATTTATCTAAAAAAACTGGACCCAGAAGCAAAACTTCCTCAATACGCACACCCCGGTGATGTCGGTATGGACTTTTTTTCACTAGAAGCATATACACTCAAGCCAGGTGAACAACGTGTCTTCAAAACGGGTATCGCGATGGAATTCCCTATTGGATTTGCAGCTATTGTGAAAGACAAAGGAGGTATGGCAAATGCGGGAATTCATACGATGGGTGGCGTCTTTGATGCTGGATACAGGGGTGAATATCTTATTCAATTGATCAATCACAGTGATACTGTTTTTTCAGTAGAAAAAGGAAGAAAAATTGCACAGATTATTATCTTCCCTGTTGAGATTCCAACACTCGAAGAAGTGGAGGAACTTTCAGAAAGTGCGCGAGGTGAAGGAAGATACGGAAGTACGGGGAAATTTTAATTACATACTACATACACTATGACAATGTCTGGATACTCAGAATCTTATAGGCCAGATAATCCTAGACAAGACGAGCAAGGAAGTCGGGATTATGAAATTGTAAAACAAAGATTCAAATTATCAAAAATATTTGAAGATTTTGAGATACTTCTCTCAACTGAACCTGATCCTAAAAAAATAAAAACGTATATAGAAGAATTAAACACTGCTGAAATTCCTGATTTTATTACACACAAATTACAAGAGATCACAGACAAATATCAAATACTCAAAGACGAACACGCAAAAAATGTACAAACTATCAAAGAACACTTTCCTACATCTTCAAATGAAGAACTTGGGCATGCCATATTCACCACATATATAGGGACTTCACCAAAAGGTGATGTAATTTGCATTATCGATGGACCTGAACCTTATATACTTTTTGAGTTTACAAATCCAGATGATTATGTGTTATTCCTACAGGGTGCTGTCACCAGTGCACCAGGAGGAAATTTTCATAGATCGTGGTCTTTAGAAATACCTTCTACTCAACAAGAACATCCACCTCAAAAAATACATGCTAAGGTAATATGTATAAATACAAACAAAGAACAAACAACGCCCGAGAGAAAAAGAGGTTTTGTACACGAACGACAACATTTTATTAATGATACGATAGACTTTCAAGCAATCGAACAAAATGATGCAGAAAACCACGAACACTCGTGGGCATCAAAATTATTAAAAGATGAATTTTTTGCATTTTCAAGAGACGGAAGAACTCCACAAGAAATTAGAACTATTTTGGGAGGAGGTCCTGTATACTCTTGGATTTTTGAAGCTCTTCCGGAACAAGCACAAAAAAAACTTCATGAACAGCTCAATGATATTATAGACGCATGTAATAAAGTTGACTTTAAAACATACGAACTTCACCCCTCAAGATTTATTGGGATGCTTTACGACATACCATTCAGTCATCTTGCTGAGAGTATAAACAACATAGTTGTATATCAAAAAAAAACTCGAAGAAAAATGACTGAAAAAATACAACAGCATACAAATGATAGAAGAAAAAAAGAATCAGGAATATCAGCTCAATGGTATATTAATCAATACGAAGATGGAAAATTTAAAGGCAAAGACGTATAGTCTTTAGAAAAACATATATGCAAAATTACCTCTCAATCGTACAACATATCCTAGACAACGGCGTCAAAAAAGAAGATCGAACCGGAACCGGGACGATTGCTGTTGCAGGCGCGATGTTTTCGCACGACATGGCAGAGGGCTTTCCTCTGCTGACTACAAAAAAAATGCCATTTCAAATAATTGCGACAGAACTCGAATTTTTTATCAAAGGCATTACAGACAAAGAATGGCTGAAAGAACGGAACTGCCATATTTGGGACGAATGGTGCAATCCAAAAAAAGTGTCATACGGACATGACGAGGAAACAAAACAAAAAATGGCAGACGAACGAGATCTCGGGGCAGTGTACGGATTCCAATGGCGACATTACAATGCGCCCTATGACAATTGGAATAGTGACTACACAAATCAAGGTGTTGATCAGCTGAAAAATCTTGTTGAGATGATCAAAAAAGATCCGAGTAGTCGGCGTCTTATTGTGAATGCATGGAATCCACAACAACTCGACACCATGGCATTGCCACCATGTCACTGGGCATTTCAAGTCACGATTCTCGATGGCAAACTCAATCTTCTTTGGAACCAGCGTTCTGTGGATGTTATGCTTGGACTTCCTTTCAATATCGCCAGCTACGCACTTCTTCTTCATCTGCTTGCAAAAGAAACTGGCTACAGAGAAGGAACCTTAGTAGGATTTCTCGGCGATGTCCATATATACAGCAACCATATCGAAGGGGCAAAAGAACAACTCACGAGAGATCCAAATACACACAACCTTTGCACGATCGAAACAGAAAAATTCACATCCATCTTTGACTGGGAAGCAAATGATACGAAAAAGAAAAACTACGAAAGTTTTGATCGTATTTCATTTCCTATCGCTGTTTAATTGACAACAGACGACGGACTACAGACAACAAGGAAAACACCTGTCGTCAGTAGTCCGTAAGCTGTAGTCTACATAAGTATGATTACATTAGTAGCAGCCATTTCAAAAAATAATTGCATCGGCGTCAAAGGCGATCTGCCTTGGCATATCCCAGAAGACATGAAACGAATGCGCGAAATTACTCGAAAAAAAGTATTGATCATGGGACGAAATACATGGGAATCAATTCCGTTACACCGACGCCCACTCCCCGACAGAACAAATGTCGTTATTACTCGGAATGAATCGTATGAGTTCCCCGCTGGTGTAGAGCGATTCTCTTCTATACAAGAAGCAGTCGATGCACACAAGGGAGAAGAGATTGTTAGCTTTGGTGGAGAAGGTGTCTTCAAAGAAATGATAGAATACGCAGATGCCCTCGAGATCACACACGTTGATGGCGACGTCGATGCGTGTGATGCATATTTTCCAGAAATCGATCTGAACGTTTGGAAAGAAGTTTGGCATGAAGATCATGAAGGGTTTTCGTTTGTACGATATGAACGAAAAAGTTAATAAATCTCTCCCCCTATCAGGGGGAGCTGGAGGGGGTCCACTAAAAATATGAATGTTCACCTTACTAAAGACCCCACCTAACCTCCCCTCATAGGGGAGGAATTTCTTTTTAATCTTTCTATAATTTTCTATGAACTCCAAACGCGGACTTTTTATCATGCTCGAAGGCACTGATGGTTCTGGCAAAACAATACAGACAGCATTGCTCGTCAAAAAATTGAAAGAGGAAGGACACGATGTCGAACAAATTAGCTTTCCTCAGTATGGCGAAAAGAGCGCTGCGCTTGTCGAAGATTATTTGAATGGAACATTTGGCACAGCCGATGAAGTAGGACCATATCGTGCGTCAATTTTGTATGCTGTCGACAGATATGCAGCAAAGGCAAAAATTGAAGGCTGGCTCAATGCGGGAAAAATTGTGATAGCCAATAGATATGTCGCATCAAACATGGGACATCAAGGCGGAAAAATTTCTGATCCCATAGAACGACAGAAATATTTTGATTGGAATTACCATTTGGAGTATACTATTTTTGGTATTCCACAACCGGATGCGAACATTATTCTGCATGTTACACCAGAAATCTCACAACGACTCGTCGACAAAAAAGATGAGCGTGCATACCTCACAGATGGAAAAAAACGAGATATTCACGAAGATGATCTGAACCATCTGAGACATGCAGAACAAGCATATCTCGACATCGCAAAAAAATTTCCAGAATTTATATTGATAGAATGTGTAGAAGAAAACGATATCTTATCTCCAGATACCATTCACACCAAAATCTGGAATACGATTGTACCTACGTTGTCATAATATATTTATTCACCAACACTCTTGCTCTATGATCATGAGTATCACAGATATTATTGTAGAAAGTTTCAGCCTCTACAAAAACAATTTCAAACGATTTTTTGTATACATGGTACTTACCTTTGTACCAGGAGCGCTCATCGTTATCTTAAAATTTTTATTGACCAATTTTTTTCCAGAACATACGCTTGGAGGACTTGGTATATCGTATCTTCTTTTTCTCGTGATAGCATTACTCTTTGGTGCTCTTAGTTTTTGGGCAAATATTGCTTTCATCCGTGTCATTTCACACGCACACAATGGAAAGATGTCAGAATCCGTATGGACAGAGCTCACACATGCTACAAAAGTTTTTTGGCCAGCAATGGGTGTTACGATTCTTACGGCCTTGGCAATATTGGGAGGAATGATCCTTCTCGTTATTCCTGGTATTATCTTTATGCTGTGGTTTGCATTTTCTTATGCAAGTGTCACAATTGATAATACAGGTGTGATGGAAGGCATGAATGAGAGCAAAGCATTGGTAGATGGACGATGGTGGAAAGTATTATGGAGGCTTCTTTTTCCAACACTTGTATTTGGAATTGTGGCAGTCATCGCAACGAATATTGTAGATATTCCACTCGAATATATTCTCAAACATACAGCACGTACATCTTCATTGTATGCAACATGGTCGCTTTTGGCCCAACTTATTGACTCCTTTACAACGGCTCTCTTTACCCCACTTACGACGATTACCATGGTTGTTCTCTACTTTGAATTAAAGAAAAACCCTCAGTTGTCGCCCGTTCCACAAATGACAGCGACACCCCCATCTCCTCCCGACCAAAATATATAATTGATACAAAAAAAGACCTCGCAAAGCAGGGTCTTTTCAAATCCCCTTTCTCCTGATAAGCTAAGCATTGTTATCTAGTCATATTGGTATGCCAGAATACATCCCTATCATCGGAATGGAAGTCCACGTCGAGCTGAAAACTGCTTCGAAGATGTTTTGTTCGTGTAAAAATGATCCAGATGAAATGGAACCAAACAAAAACATCTGTGAAATATGTACTGCCCAACCAGGGACTCTTCCTGTCCCAAATAAACAAGCCATTGCATGGACCGTTAAAATCGGGAAGGCCCTCGGATGTTCGATACGAGAACTCTCAAAATTTGATCGCAAACACTACTTTTACCCAGATCTTCCAAAAGGCTATCAAATTTCTCAGTACGATGAGCCTATTGCCGCACATGGGAACATCCGACTTGATTTTATTCTCGAAGATAATATTCGTGACATTGCCAACATTGGTATTACACGCGCGCATCTTGAAGAAGATACAGCAAAACTTTTGCACGATGCGACGGGAAGCACTCTTGTCGATTTCAATCGGGCAGGCACCCCACTCGTAGAGATTGTTACCGATCCAGATTTCATGTCTGCACAAGAAGCAAAACTCTATTGCCAAGAATTGCGGACACTGTTCCGAGCACTTGAGGTCAGTGATGCAGACATGGAAAAAGGGCACATGCGATGCGAGGCAAATATTTCTGTCCAAGAAGCAGGCAAATTTGAAATTGTCGATGGGGTGGTAAAACCTCTTGGAGACTATACACTCAATGCCAAAGTAGAATTGAAAAATTTGAACTCATTCAAGGCGGTCGAACGAGGTATTTTGTACGAAATAACACGGCAGACAGCACTGCTTGAAAAAGGAGAATCGTGGATCCAGCAAACGCGAGGATGGAATGAAGACAAAGGGGAAACCGTCCTCCAACGGGTAAAAGAAAATGCAGCTGATTATCGCTATTTTCCAGATCCAGATATTCCTCCATTCCATCCACTCACACTGGCCGGAGACATGTTTCTTCCTGAATTACCACAAGCGACCAGAACACGCTTTCACGAAGAATATGGGCTGTCTTATGCTGATGCAAAATTTCTGTCAGAAGATAAACACTGGGCACAGTTTACAGAACACACCATGAGTGAACTCTTTGAATGGCTTCATGTACTTCCAGAAGTGAAGGGAGAAAGCGATGACATCATAGAACAAAAGAGAAACCAAATTGCCCGTCTTGCGAGCGGATGGCTGACGAGTAAACTTGCTGGCGTCCTGAATGAAAAACAGATGAATATCACTGAGGTGACATGTACTCCTGAAAATGTTGCTGAATTGATTGCTCTTATTTACACAGGTCGAGTCAATGCGACGAATGCACAAAAAATTCTCCTTATTATGATTGGTCTCGGCGTAGACAAAGACCCAACACACATCATGGAAGAAAAAGGATGGGGGCAAGTATCCGATGAAGGACAACTTAGTAAGGTGGTAGATCGCATTCTTGTCGACAATCCAGACCAAGTAGCCCAGTTCAAATCTGGGAAAGATACTGTTATCAAATTTCTCATCGGAATGTGTATGCGTGCAACCGAAGGCAGTGCGGATCCGGAAGTAATCGAAAAAATACTTCGAGAAAAACTCTCCAAGCAATAAAAAACAATCCACTTGTCATGATTCAAAAGCCATGATAGAGTATGTGAAGTATGTATAGATTCACCGCAATTGTGGCACAATGCAAAGGAGACCAACAATCTGAAAACAACAGACCACTCAACCATTGAGTGGTCTTTTTTTTTAAACTATGTACGACCCCTGGGACCTCAAATCACAAATGCTTGACGCAATAAAAGAAAAGGGCGGATTTGTAAATTGTCATGCACACATAGACAAATCTTTTTATATTACAAAAGAAAACCTTTCAGAATCCATGGTTATGATGGAACAAAAATGGCGCATGAGCGATAACATAAAACAACATGATACGCAGCAAGATGTAGAAAAAAGGATTACTGAAGCCCTCCGCCTATTTTATCGCCAAGGTGTTCGTATGACACAAAGCTTTATAGATGCATATGATGTAACAGGCCATAAAGCAATAGACGCAGCGAGAAAAATGCAAGAAAAATATAAACAGCACATTCGATTAATAACAGCGACGCAACCACTCGGAGGACTGCTTGATCCCGATGCGATAGCATTGTATGAGGCAATTACCGAAAAAGCAGATATCGCAGGGGGGCTTCCTTCGTTCGATAGACCGTATGACAATAAAAGCTTTGATACACTTTTTTCTATAGCAAAAAATCTTAACAAACCAATCCATATACATATCGATCAAGAAAATAATCCCTATGAACGAGATACCGAAAAAGTGATCTACTACACCCAAAAATATGGGTATGAAGGAAGAGTAACTGTTGTGCATGCAATCTCCATTTCAGCTCAACCAAAAGAGTACAGAACAACCATCTATAAAAAAATGGCAGATCTGGGTATCGCTGTCGTCGTCTGTCCTTCGGCCGCGATCAGTATGCCACAACATGATACGAAAATAGCCAATGTTCACAATTCGATAGCAAATATTCCGGAGATGCTTGAACATGGCGTATTAGTAGGACTGGGTGTTGACGATATTAGTGACTTTTATCTTCCGTTTGTCGATGCAGATATGTGGGTAGAAACACGGATGCTTATGGAAGCCTGTCGATTTTATGATTTCGATGCTGTGGTAGATATTTGTACAGTTAATGGACGAAAGATACTCGAGAGAACATAATTCCTATTACTTATCAACGTATTACTTATTATTTTTTCAAGTATGAATGAACAAACCTCATATACACACATCGCCAGCTACGAACCAAAAAGTATCGACGAAGTAAAAAAAGTCGTCCTTCTGTACTCAGGAGGACTCGATACCTCAGTCATGTTGAAGTGGATTCAGGACGCATACAAAGCTGAAGTGATTGCTGTGTGTGTAGACATTGGACAACTTGCCGATGACCTCGATGCCATCAAGCAAAAAGCACTAGACCTAGGTGCTATCAAATCTATCATCGTAGATGCAAAAGATGAATTTGCAGAAAAATATATTGCTCGTGGTATCAAAGCAAATGCGAGTTACCAAGGAGAATATCATCTTTCCACTCCTATTGGTCGACCGCTCTTGGCAAAAATTGCCGTGCAAATTGCTGAGCAAGAAAAAGCAGATACTATTGCCCATGGATGTACGGGCAAAGGAAACGACCAAGTGCGTATCGAAGGAACCATTGTCACACTCAATCCTGACATGAAAGTCATCGCACCGGTGCGAGAATGGGGTATGGGAAGAGATGAAGAAATAGAATACGCAGAAAAACACGGCATCCCAGTCAATCATTCGAAAAAGAAACCCTATTCTCATGACGACAACATGTGGGGTGTCACCAGCGAAGGAGGAGAAATAGAAAATCCAGAACTTGTGCCACCACTTGAAAATATTTTGGAGATCACAACCTTACCAAAGGATGCCCCAGACCAAGAAGAACTGGTACATATTGAATTTATCAAAGGACTTCCCGTTGCACTGAATGGCGAAAGGATGAAACTGGCAGATCTTATTATCAAACTCAACAGTGTAGCAGGAAAACATGGCGTCGGATTTATTCATCATATAGAAGATCGTATTGTAGGATTGAAAGTACGAGGTTTGTATGAACAACCCGCAGCCTTTACCATTATCAAAGCACACAAAAATTTGGAAAAATATGTGTGCACGCTTCGAGAAAATAAATTCAAAGAAATAGTGGACCAAGAATGGGCGTATCTGTGTTATGCTGGACTGTGGTATGAACCACTTATGAAAGATCTCTCAGGATTTATTGAAACACTCAACGAAAAAGTAAACGGCACTGTAACTCTTCGGTTATTCAAAGGACACTGTGATGTTGTCGCCCTCAAAACACCAGATGCACTGTTTGATGAAAAACTGGCAACGTTTAACAAAAATGATTTGTTCAACCAAAATGCATCTCCAGGCTTTATTGAATTGCACACCCTCCAGATGAAAATGGCAAAACAGACAAAAAAGAATGTCCTCTTTACTGTTGGGGGACAAGAAAATAAAGAAAAATTATTGCAGAGTATGAAAGCATTGAAAGAACTTGGGTGTGTCCTATATGCGACAGAACATACAAGCCAATTTATGGATGAACAGAGTATTCCAAATCATTTGGTATACAAAATTTCTTCAGGGCATCGACCAAATATAGAAGCACTTCTCCGAGAACGACGCTTTGATCTCGTTATTAACATTCCATCACCACATGACAATAATGGGGTAAAAACAGACGGACAAAAAATCAGAGAATTGGCCGTAAAAATGAATGTTCCGGTGGTAACAGATGTAGATGTCGCCATACATACTGCTGAAGAAATAAAACAAGCAAAACATCAATAACTCAAAACACATGTCATCACATATTCCAGAGTGGTTTGGAGTGCACCCTCCAATCTACGACATTACAAAATCGTATACAGAAAATGCCGAAGAAGGACCATTTTTTGATGGTCAATTTCCAGAACGGATCATTCCCTCAAAAGAAAAATGGATTGATTTTTTGGGTCACAACGTCATGAGTCCACTCGGTGTTCCAGCGGGCCCACTCTTGAACAGTAAGTATATCGCTCTTGCTGCAAAACTTGGATTTGATGTCCTCACCTACAAAACAATCCGAAGTGCTGCACATGACACACATCCGATCCCAAACATGATCTATATTGATGTCGAGGGACCACTTCCTCATGATGCGAAGCACGTAAGACAAACACTGGTGCAACCACACGACATGGAACATCTCGCCGTCACAAATTCGTTTGGTATGGGCTGTTATGACCCTACCTATCTTCTCGAAGATATTGCAAATGCAAAAGCGTCTCTTGCAGATGGGCAGGTGCTTAATGTTTCGGTCGTTGGGACACAACGTCCAGGCGAAAACTTTGTCGAAGATTTTGCAAAAACAGCTGCGCTTGCAAAAGAAGCAGGCGCAGATGTCATCACAGCAAATTTTTCTTGTCCGAATGTTGGGAAACATACAGAAGGAAGTTTGTACATGAATCCAGAGGCCGCCAAAAACATAGCCTCGCGTATTGTAAAAGAAATTGGTGATGTCCCCCTTATTATAAAAATGGGGTATCTGGAAGATCAAGAAAAACTAAAAAATGTTCTCACCGCTATCGCAAAAGCTGGTGCCCGTGGTGTCTGTGGTATCAATACAGTAGGCAGACAAGTAGTCAATGCACAAGGACAACCAGCGCTCGGTCCAGGGAGAGAAACAAGTGGTATCTGCGGTGGTCCAATTCGCACGTATGGTCTTGAATTTGTCCAACATGCTCGACACATCATTGATGAAGAAAACCTTGGATTGACACTTCTTGGTGTTGGGGGTGTCGTGAAGCCAGAACATTTTGGTGACTATCTTTCAACAGGAGCAGATATTGCCATGAGTGCCACGGGCATGATGTGGGATCCCTATCTTGCCATGCGGTGGCATGACAGGCACAATACATAATATATGCAAGATATACTCGATACACTTCGAAAAGTTGGAGCAGTCCTCGACCACAGCCACTTTGTAGGGACTTCTGGGGCCCATTTTGACACGTATATCAATAAAGATGCCCTCTACCCCCATACAGCTGTTGTAAGTGAAATTGGGGCAATTTTTGCCCAAAAACATGCTCACCTTCCTATCGATATCGTCGCTGGGCCTGCACTCGGTGGTATTATCTTGTCTCAATGGACCGCCCATCACCTGTCTCGTCTCATGGAAAAAGAAATCCTAAGTATTTATGCAGAAAAAAAAGACGATACACTCACACTAACACGTGGCTATGACAAGCTCGTGGCAGGAAAAAATGTCCTCGTGGTGGAAGATCTCACATCTACCGGTGGATCATTACAAAAAGTTATAGATGCCGTCAAAAAATATGGTGGCAATGTTATCGCCACGTCTGTCATGGTCAATAAAAATCCACTGGTTACGCCAGACACCTTTGGTGTCCCCTTTACTCCTCTTGCTTCGATAGACATCCCAATCTATACCGAAAATGAATGTCTACTCTGTACACAAGGTGTTCCAATAAATACCACAATTGGTCACGGCAAAGCATTTTTAGCTTCAAAAACATAACACTATGCATTCGTATACTGATCGTGCGACATATACAACAAATACAATAGCTAAAAGGCTATTTCATCTCATGGATGAAAAGCAAACAAATTTGTGTGTATCTGCAGACGTACTCACAAAAGATGAATTATTGACCCTTGCCGATACAATTGGTCCTGAAATTTGTATTTTCAAAACACACATTGATATTGTCGAAGATTTTGATAACACTGTCATTATCGAATTGCAACGATTGTCAGAAAAACACAATTTTCTTCTCTTTGAAGACAGAAAATTTGCCGACATTGGCAATACCGTCAAACATCAATATCAACATGGCATCTATCATATTGCCGATTGGGCAGACATCACAAACGCACATGTGTTGCCCGGTCCAGGTATCATAGAAGGACTTCGTGATGTCGGGATGACAAAAGGAAGAGGACTTCTTCTTCTCGCCGAAATGAGTTCAAAAGGATCACTCGCGACGGGCGAGTATACAAAAAAAACAATTGAACTTGCAGAAACATACAAAGACTTTGTGATAGGTTTTATTTTGCAACAAAAACTTTCAGACAATCCAGGGATGATCCACATGACTCCTGGAGTAAAGATGCGAGACATAGGCGACCCACTCGGACAACAATACAATTCACCTACGTATGTAATTGGTGAAAAAGGAAGCGATGTAATTATTGTAGGGCGAGGTATCTATGAAGCAGAAAATCCTGTAGAGACTGCAAAAGCATATAGAAAAGCTGGATGGGATGCGTATCTTTCAAGATAAACCAAATCAATCCATCTTCCTAATAATGCGTTTGAAATCTTTGTAGTCTTCTTTGGTGATATGTCCTTCTTTGTACTTTTTCCATGAGGCTTGCCCCATGGATTTTTTTGTACTGTACGAGTGACTTCCTCCGATAGATCCATGGACACTATGCTCTTTGATAATGTCTTCGAGGTGCTTCTTGTCTGATGATGACAAATTTTTGTAGTCTGTATGTTTTCCTTTTTTAAACTCTTTTTTGAGTGACTTCTTCATACCACCCCATCCAGAAGTACTATGCGTTGTACCAGTCTTGATATGCAGAGTGTCTTGTTGATTGGCAGACGCCTGCGCTTCAGCAAGCGCGGCTTCTTGCTTTTCTTGATTCATCTTACGGATATGCTGATATCGTAATCTTGTCCGAATTTCATCCCGTTCTTCATCGGTATATCCAGCATAGGCATCTCCATGGCCTGGTATACCTTGAATAATATGATCAATGGACGTTGAAGGTCCGCCTGATTCACCATATTCTTTTTTTTGGATCACTCGTCCCATGGAGACACTCGCTGCGTCACGCTCTTTTTGCTGATTGAGTTTTGTGGTCGCAAAATTTTGTGCGTGTGCACTTATTTGTGGAGAGGCATGGCTCATGCCCGTTCGTCCCAAGAGTGAAGGAAGGTTGCTTGGCATAGATCTCTACTATACCACTTTTTTACTCGCGAAGAAAATTAATTACGAGTGTTTCTGCTTCTTCAAAAGTTGAACACCACTGTATTCGATCATCACGACGGAACCACGTAAGTTGTCGTCTGGCAAAACGTCGAGTATCTCGTTTCAAAAGAGCAATACACGCATCAATAGTGGTTCCTTCTTCAAAATATCCACGAAACTGTTTGTACCCTACCCCACTCATACTCGGAAGTTGCCATGAATATTTTTGTTTGAGCAGTTGTTCTACTTCTTTTACCAACCCTTGTTTGATCATATCATCCACTCGTGTATCAATACGCGCATAAAGTTCTTCTCTCGGGACAGTGATACCTATTTGGAGCACGTTAAACAATGGCTCCCCCTTTTTTTTCTGAATAGAAAAAGGTTCACCAGAAAGAATACACACCTCAAGTGCACGAAGAAGACGACGCTTATTATATTTATCAATAGTTTTTGCTCCCTCAGGATCCATCCGTTCAAATAGAGCATGCAACTCTTCCATCGATTTTTCTTCGAGACTCTGTCGGAGTTTTTTATTTGGACCGATGCGTGGAATATGCAAATTGTCCACGAGGGATGAAATATACAAACCGGTACCACCTATTACAAAAGGAACTCGTCCACCTTTACGGATCAATTTTACATATTTCACAGCTTTGTCTCGAAATTCTGCAACATTGAAGCGTTTGCCAGGATCGACAATATCGATAATATGATGCGCAATGTCATCTATCATATACGAACGTCGGAGTCCATTTCTTTTCCATTCCCCCTTTGGTTTCGCGGTTCCTATGTCCATTTTTTTGTATATCTGTCTCGAATCTGCCGAAATAATTTCGCCATTATATTTTTTGGCGAGTGAGAGTCCCCAGGATGTTTTTCCAGCAGCGGTTGGTCCGAGGATCACTATCAATTTTGGTAATTTTTTATGTTCTGTATCCATATCTCGAAAAATAGCTATGCCTACCAATACTATATCAGCGGGTCGAAACTATAGCAAAAAAAAAGAAAATATCAAGAGAGTAAGGGAATAAAAATTGACCCAATAATACGCATACGGTATAGTATGTATTATGTAGGTTTAATAGATGTTATATGTCAAAATTTCCTGAGGGAGGAAACATGCCTAGCCGAAAATTTCCAACAGCCGAGTTGTTAGATGAGACCTCGGAACATGAACAAGCAAAAAATTTACAATGGAGTGATGGTGTAGTAAATATTGAACTTCCTAGAGACACAGATGGAAATATCCATCTTGTATATCATACAAAAAAAGGCAAAGAGATGAACTGTATCGTACGAGAAGATTTGGTAAAGCAAGGATCAGATACATCAGACCCTCAACTTCCTCTTCAGGATGAAAAAACAGGAAAGGTGTTTGCTGTTGGATTCCAAAGACTTATAGACACAGTAGTAGATGTCAATCCAAATGTACAAACACATAAAAAAGACAAGTGGGCCCAAAGGGCTGATGCTATGGATAGCACGACCGACCGGGCTGCTCGTCATGATAATGCTTCTGTTGATACACAAGCACAAGAAGCCTTGGAGGAACAAATAGAAGAGGCTGGATATAACGAAGCATCTGACACGGAGGTTCTTCCACCAAGAAGTAAAGCAAAAAGGGCAGCCAAAAAAACAGGCGATGTCCTGACTGGAGTTGCAAATGCTGTGACAGATACGCTATATAAAGGAAGAACAATTGAATTGGACGATACAGAAGGAAAACAAAAAAGAAGACCAAAGGACAAGTGGGCAAAAAAAGCAGCAAAATTGGAAAAAATCACAGATACTGATGCTGCTACTGAAAATGCAGCACGAGAAGCAGTTGAGTTGCAAAAACTACGTCAAAAAATAGCTGATTCAGAATATGACACCGCCACAGAAACAGGCGCTATGCCACAAAGTAAATTGAGAAAAGGTGTAGAAGTTGTAGGAGAAGCTATGACCGATACAGCCGATGCGGTGACGGGTATCCTCCAAAGAGGAGATACAGGTTCACTTTCAAAGATGTCTGGAACGCACTGGCAAAATGAATATAACAACGTAAAAAGAGTAGGAGACAAAACTGCTGATAAACAAATTGATGCTACCATAGATAAATACAATAGACAGGCAGATCTAGAAGAACAAGCAAGGGTTGACCAAGAAATAGTAGATTCAAAATTTGATGAAAAAAGTGTCGAGAGAAAACTAAGAAAACAACAAAAAGGTCCTTGGTGGAAACGAATGTTAGGAATAAAAAATAAGTAATAAAAAAAACGCACGTCATACCGACGTGCGTTTTTTTATTATATTCATTATGATGATCGCTCTAAAATTTCCTTCTTCACTTTCTCTATAAATGCTTCCTTTGACATCGTCACTTGTTCTTCTTGCCCTCGTACACGAATCATGAGATCTTCTCCAGACAATTCTTTATCTCCCACAACAAGAATATAGGGATGCTTTTGTTTTGTCGCATTGCGGATTTTCTTTCCTACGGTTTCATCAGCATCGTCTATGCTGACACGAATACCGGCTGCAATGAATTCGGAAATCATTGTCCGTGCACCATCTACATGCTTTTCTGATACTGGTACTATGTGTACTTGGACAGGAGAGAGCCATACTGGCCAGACGCCCGCATAATGTTCGATGAGAAATGCGAGGAAACGCTCATGTACAGAGAGCGGCGCGCGATGAATCACAAAGACGTCGTTATTTTCATTTCCTTCTTCATCTGTATACGACAATCCAAATCTGCTTTTTGCTAGAAAATCGAGCTGAATCGTAGACATCGTCTCTTCTCGACCAATGACAGAACGCACCTGCACATCTACCTTTGGTCCATAAAAAGCGGCTTCATCATCTACTTCGACAAATTCTACCTTCATTTCTTCTAGCACTTCACGGAGAACTTGTTCAGAATACTTCCAGTTTTCAGGCTCATTGATATATTTTTCCGTATGATCTGGACTCCATTTTGACAGACGAAACCAATAATTATTCAATCCAAAAATCTTGA
>Ga0210057_1004263_pt1 | contig 19197 bp, 16 predicted proteins | sample CryGeyCG2114_010_2_FD_183968 | JGI IMG/M metagenome (GOLD analysis project Ga0210057, IMG submission 183968) | Groundwater microbial communities from aquifer - Crystal Geyser CG10_big_fil_rev_8/21/14_0.10 (SPAdes) (version 2) | ecosystem: Environmental > Aquatic > Deep subsurface > Groundwater ...
GTTACAATGGATATAAGGTTTTATGTATTGTACCTTTGAATAATTTAGGTGTTCCAATTGCTGCACAAACGGTGACAGACGGGTCTTCATATACAATATCAGGAGTTAGAGAAGGTATTTATAATTTTAGAGCAGTAATTGGGTATGATACCATAGATGCTTGGTTTCAAGCTGTGGGTGGTGCTATTTATAGCGCTTCTGCGCCAAACTATAACCAACCCTCTGTTTTTAGTATTTTATATCCGGCTGTATTTGTTAGTAATCATTATGTTCTTACGGATACCACTAGATATTTAGATATTTCTGCAAACGAACAAAATATAAACTCAATTGGAAATGGGGCACTTTCCTCTGTGGAAACGGTAGTTAATAATGGGGGACAAAGTGTAGATGAATTGATTAAATCCATTTTACCTGAAACGTCCCGAGCACCTATTGTTAATAGATCCGCGTGTAATCCGGACTGTAAAGTTTATTTACAGAATTTATTAGAAATTACTGACCAAAACAATTATGCATCTGCTACTGTTATTGATCATTTAAATAGTGGAGGTGGTTTTCAACTTAAAACTATCTCTCCAAATACCTCAAAGTACAGATTTAACTACCCTGGTGGTATAAATGAAGATGTTACCTTAAACCAATTTAACCCAGGTAACAATAGTAAAGGTATTGTGGCCATTTATGTAGAAGGAAATGATCTTGAAATATATAATAATCTTGCTAAGAACGATTTGCACTCTACCAATGTAGTTTTTGTAGTTCCTGGAGATTTAACTATACACGAAAATGTAAGTGAGATACAAGCCAGTTTTATAGTACTTGGAGATGTTAATATTCCATACAGTATGAATCAATTAACTGTTAACGGTTCTATAATTTCTCTTGGTAACTTGAATTTAAATAGAGATGGTTTAAATGGTCCAACTCAAAATAGAAGACCTGTTGATACTTACATATTTCAGCCTAACCTTTATTTTAATGCTTACCCAGATAATTTTAGGCAGACTATGATTTACGTTTCTAATATAGATTGAAGATGATAAAGCGATAACTCAAGATTAACTTTCCTCTTGTGTAAATTTTAAAAAATTGTTACTATTTATCCAATGTCTAATAAAAATATTATCCTCATACTTGTAGTTCTTATTGCTTTAACTTTTGGTGCTATTTTATATTTTGGTGGTTTTGTAGATGTAGGTACTTCTTTAATTCCTGGGGGAGACAATACGCCTGGTAAAAAAGATAGCGTTGTTGTTATGCAAGAAAAACAAGTTATAGAAGGTGTAACTACTAAAGATTTTAAAACATTAATGCAAGAAAATCCTGATGTAGTTAAAGCTCCAAATGTTCAAAATGCCGAATTAAGTGATAAGTATGATGAAATAGTTAAAAATGACAGTCCTGAGAATTATAAAATATTTTTTGACGGTAGTAGTTTGGATCCACAGAACATTACAATTATGCAAGGCGACTTTGTTACTTGGACTAATCAATCTGGTTCTACGGTACAAGTAAGAACTGACGGATGGTCTGGACCTTTATTTGAGGCAGGTGCCAACAGTTCTCAGAAATTCAGTTTTTTGGGAGAGTATAAGTACTCTGTAACTGACGAAAATGGTAAGGTTTTAACTACCGGTGTTTTAACCGTAAAGCCTTTTGCAGGGGAATAGTTTCTAGTATTACTCACCTCGTAGATGCTAGGATGTTTGAAATTTCAAAAATGGACTTCAACCAAGATATATTGTAAATCTCATAGTCCAAAGCCATAATGTTAAATCCTTTATATGCTAAAGCTTTCTCTGTCCCTAAATCTATAAAGGACAAGTCGAGGACAAGTGAATGTCAAATTATATAATCATTCTTTAATTTGTAATTGGTTTGGAATTTGTCATTTGTTACTGGTCATTTATATACCTATTCTAATATCTTCAGCATAGGATTCTGGACTAAACACGCCTTTGATGAAAATCTAGCTTTTATCACTACGGGTGAATCCCGATGCGCTCCTATATAAAACTTTATACATTGCCTTTAATACTCTATACTTTTACTATGATTAACTATATTCTAGGGCTTTTTAGCTATGATATTGGCATAGATTTAGGTACAGCTAATACATTAATTGGGGTAAAGGGCAAGGGGATTGTAATAAATGAGCCAAGTGTTGTTGCATTTAATAAAACTACAAAACAAATTTTAGCAGTAGGGGATGAAGCAAAAAGAATGGTTGGTAAAACACCTGCAAATATAGTTGCTGTAAGGCCCTTAAAGGATGGTGTTATTTCTGACCTAGATGCTGCCGAAAAAATGCTTAAGTATTTTATTCAGAATATACATAAAACCTCCGGAGGAATACCAAAAATTCCCCGGCCTCGCGCTGTTATTGGGGTTCCTTCTGGAATAACTGAAGTAGAACAACGTGCGGTTATACGGGCTGCTCAAAAGGCAGGTGTTAGAAAGGTTTATTTAATAGAAGAACCTATGGCGGCTGCCATTGGATGTGGGCTAAAAATAGACTCTCCTGAGGGAAACATGATAATAGACATAGGTGGTGGTACTACAGAAATAGCTGTAATTTCGTTAGGTGGTATTGTTATAAATAAATCTTTGCGTGTTGGCGGGGATAAAATGGATGAGGCGATTGTAAATTATGTTAAAAATCGTTTTAATGTTTTACTTGGCGAAAGAAGGGCGGAAGAGGCTAAAATATTAGTGGGAGATGTTTATGACAATTCGTTATTTGATAATAATACAGTTGAAAAAAAAGGGAGAAAAAATAAAACAAAAGAACCTTTAGCTGTTACAAAAAATAACGAATTTAAATTGGACAAAAAAAGTGTTTATGAGGTACGAGGTAGAAATTTAAAAACCGGGTTGCCGGAGACTATACGCTTGACAAAGCTAGATATGCAACAGGCTTTGAAAGATTGTGTTGAATCTATAATAGACTCCGTAAAGCTTGCGCTTGAAGATACCCCACCAGAGCTCATTTCTGATGTGTTACAAAATGGAATATATCTTGCTGGTGGGGGAGCTTTGTTAAAAAGTTTGGATAAATTAATTGCAAGTAGAACAGGAATACCGGTTCACATAAAAGAAGATCCTGAACTTATGGTGGTTAAAGGTACTTTAGATTTACTAGATAATATGGATTTGCTAGACATGGTTCATGTGTAAGTTTTTTTGCTCACTGTTATCACGACGTTAGTAAGAAGGTTGAAACTCTTTTTCCGGTGAATGGTTGACTACTATTAAATAAAAATAATCAAAATACAAACTGTCTGCGTAGGTAGGTATCAAATGAATTACAAATTATAAAATAATTAAAAACAAGTAATTTTGGCATTTGAATTTGAATAGGCATTTTTAATTTTAACATTTATTGTATGAGAAGCTTTTTTATATACTTTACAATCTCTATAATATTTTTATATTTAAATTTAACTCCAGTTGTGCGTGAAATTAGAGGTATTTCTTTGTCCGTTACAGCACCTGTGTCATATGCTTTTTTAAACCTTTATAATGGGGGGGCAAATGCTTTTTCGTTACTAAAAAATGTACAGACAACAAAATTAGAGAATAAAAAGTTAAAAAACGAGTTAGAACAGAGTCAGTTAAAACTAAGCGCAGCTTTGCTGATAATTAATGATAACAAGTATTACGAAGATGAAGTTAAGAAACTAAACAATAATAATTTAATTGAGGCGAAGGTTATAGGACAAAAGAGAATAAAGAAGAATGTATATTTAGTTGTTGATCGAGGGTTGGAAGATAACATAAATGAAGGAGACAGTGTGTCTTTTAATGGTTTTTTAGTAGGTATAGTTGAAAGCACTACAACTAGACAGTCAACTATACGTACAATTAATAACTCTGATTTAAAAATACCTGTCGAGTCGGCAAAAACAGGAGCACTTGGAATATTTAATTGTGAGTTTGAATGTGTAGTTGATGAGGTTTTAACCTCGGATGAAGTTTATGATGGAGACTTATTTATTGCAAGCGGTAGTGGTGGAAAAATAAAAAGGGGCTTGTTAGTAGGATCTGTTTCTAAATACGAATCGGAACCACAGGAACTGTTTAAGAAAATATATATAAAAAATAGTATAGATACCTCAAGGCTATCTAGAGTTTTTATAGTCAAATGATTTAAAAAGTGTATTTAGTTGCGGTAAATGGTTTATAAAATTTTATTATTTGATATTTGTGTTAACAACATCATTTAATTACAAAAAAATAGTAGTCTTTCTCATATTCTTACTTTTTATTGTTCTTGACTACTCCCTGATTTTTTTAGGCCCAGAAACTGGGCTTAGTTTGTGTATTGTTTATTATATTTTTTTACTTACACGAAAAAATATTTCCAGTTTTCAAGGTGCGTTTATATTTGGTCTTTTTATAGATTTATTGTTTGTTATTTCGCCTTTTGGGTTTTTTACTTTTACATTTATAATTCTGGCCCTACTTTTTATCTTATTAAATAAAAACGTTCCAAATTTTATGATTGGGATTATATTTTACCTTATTCTAATAATTGTTTTTAATTTATTATTTGCCCAAGTTACTTTAATACTAATTTTTAAATCCATATTATTTTATTTAATAATTGGCATTTTTAGTTTTTTTGTATTTAGTAAATAAACATTATCATGAATTATTTTTTACAAACATTAAACAAAGATGAAATAGACATTACTCCCTCAAAAATAGCTTTTTGGAAAAATATTTTACTGCTCATGTTTTTAATTGGTCCCTTGGTATTGTTTATATACAAATTATTTGACCTTCAGATTATAAACAAAAACATTTATGCCAAAAAAGCCGAGCAGAACTTTATAAAAACTCAGTATGTACTACCCGAACGGGGTATTATATATGATAAAAACAAAAAACCTTTGGTTCAAAACAAACCTTATTTTGCATTGATAATAGACTTAACCGGTTTGAATAAATTTAAGACCTACATGGAGATTAATGAGGTATTAAATGGTGATCAAATGCAATTTTTGCGTGCAAATAAAATATCCCTACCCTATGATTTTATAAATGTGTTAAATAGCAACTTAAGAGCGGGTAAAGATTCTATTGTGTTACAGAAGTTTTATGAAAAAAATTTATATATTCAGTATCAATCTGATCTTCAAGATATAATTAAAGACAGCAATTCTGATTCAAATTATAATCTGGTGGTAGTTCCCAAAAGTTATAGAGAATACGTGTTGCCCAATGCTTTTTCACATGTTTTAGGCTATACCGGAGATGTTACAGAAGAAGACTTGTTGGCGGACATCTGGTATACCCCTAATTCTAGAATAGGGGAAAGTGGTTTGGAGTTGTCGTACGAAAAATATTTGAGAGGTACTAAAGGTGTTAAAGAAAGTGTATATGATTCTAAGTCCACGTTAGCTTCTGACAAAGAAATTGAATCCCCCGAGCATGGAGACACTGTTATAACCACGCTTGATTTTAACTTACAAGAAAAAGTTTATGAAGCACTGAATAAAAAATTAAAGGAATTAGAAGATGCTGCAGGGACAGTAATTATTCAAAATCCAAATACTGGTGAAGTTTTATCTATGGTAAGTCTACCTTACTTTGACAACAATTTGTTCTCAAAAGGAATTGATATGGACTCTTATAACAATTACCTAAATGACAAAAATAAGCCTTTATTTAATAGATCTATTTCTATGGCGTTTCCCCCTGCTAGTACATTTAAAATTGTGACCTCTAGTGCCGGTTTGCAGGAAAAAAGTATAGATAAAGATACCTTATTTGAAGATACCGGCATAATTAGATTGGGAGATTTTAGTTATAAAACCTGGAAGGCAGGTGGACATGGAGTTATAGATATTGTGGACGCTCTTAAGGTTTCTTCGGATACTTTTTTTTATGTATTGGGTGGCGGCCATGCTGATTATTCCCAAATAAAGGGTTTGGGACCTTGGAAATTATACAAATGGGCTAAACTTTTCGGATATGGTGATATTTTGGGAATTGATATTCCTAATGAATATAGTGGTTTTGTACCAGATCCTGACTGGAAGCAAGAAAAAATGAATGAACCGTGGTATATTGGAAATACTTATCATTTTGCTATTGGACAGGGGTTTTTAACTGCAACCCCCTTACAAGTAAATTCCATGATAGGTGTTATTGCAACTGGAGGAAAGGTGTATAAACCTTATATTGTTAAAGAAGTTTTGGGTTCCAAAAATGAAAAGCCTGTATATGAACATTCCCCTGAAGTTATTTCTGATTTAATGCTTGACTCTCAAACCATACAAATTATTAAAGAGGGCCTTACCAAGGCAGTACAATCTGGTGGAACTGCCTATCCCTTATTTAACTACCCAATAACAGTTGCCGGAAAAACCGGAACAGCTGAGTTTGGCAGTCTTAAAGAAGATGGGACTTTGCCAACCCACGCCTGGTTTACGGCATTTGCACCTATAGACAAACCAGAAATAAGTATTACTGTATTTATAGAAAACGGTGGTGGTGGTTCTGATAACGCTGCCCCTGTTGTTAAAGATATACTGGATTACTATTTCAAGGTACAAACTAATTAGACATTGGTTATTAGTGAGTTGTAATAAAAGAGCAATATAGAATCAATTAATATAAATAATTTCAAATAACAATATCCAAACTTGCTTACGCAGGCTGGTATCAAATGAATTTCAAATTTATGGCAATTATATTATAAACTCATATGTACCTCAAACCGAAAATTCATAATATAAAAGATATAAAAAACTTAAAAAGATATAAAAATATTTATTATTTAGGTAATATCGACCTCTTAAACTCTCTCTGCTTTACAATTGTTGGGTCTAGAAAAATTACTCAGTATGGAATAAGTGTTGTGGAAGATATTGTATATAAAATGTGCAAAAATAATATTGTTACTGTAAGTGGTTTTGTTGAGGGAGTTGACTATCACGTATTTAAGGAAACTTTAAAAAATAAGGGAAATCATATTATTTGTTTGGGATACGGTTTTGATCATTTTTTTAAAAATATATATCCACAGTTTGTAAAAGATTTACGTTTGTTTTTTAAAAATGATTTGCTAACTGATTTGTCTAATATTTTAATTTTGAGTCAATTCGAATTTGGGTTGCCTCCATCTAAATGGACTTTTCCAAAAAGAGATGAGCTTTTGGCAAGTGTGGGTAAAGGTGTGTTGGTAGTGGAAGCTGCTAAAAAATCGGGTACGTTCTATACTGTAAAACGAGCATTTAAAGAAAACAAACCTGTATATGCAGTACCCGGAAATATTTTTTCACCCCAATCTGCCGGATGTCATTTTTTAATAAAAGAAGGTTTTAAAAAAAATAGAGCATTACTTTATTCCGATTTTACCCAACTAATAAATTACTTTGGTGTTAATAATAAACAAGATAATTTAAAAAATAAAAAGATTATGGTGTTTGATAAAGTAGAATCTACAATTCTTAATGTATTATCCGCAGAACCCATTCACTTTGACGATATTTTGGTGTCTGTAAAGTTAAATTCTTCTAAACTAAATATATTACTAACAAAACTTGAAATAAAAGGACTAGTGAGAAGAGTTAATGGATCTTATTTTGTTAGAAAATATTAATATATACTTTTTTCATAGTATTGATATTCCACCAGTAATACTTTTATAAGTACCGGTACTTGCTTATAACTGACATCATCTTCTCGCAGTACCTGCACCCTCCTCGTCCAAACTTTATGCAGAACTTGTTTCTGTATCTCTAGGGACGACTCCGGGAGCTACTTATAAAAGTATTACTGGTAATTTTGTATGTTGTTATATATGTTATGAAAGATTAAGATTTTCTTGATCCATCATGTATATAAGTTATTATTAGAATATGAGAACTATCACTTTTGCTGATTTTGAAAAAGTAAAGATAAAAATTGGTACTATTGTTGAAGCCTCTAAAATTGAAAAATCTACAAAACTACTTAAATTATTGGTTGATTTTGGGGAGGATACCAAAACACAAATAATTTCGGGAATAGGGGAGTATTATGATCCTGAATCTTTATTAAAAAAACAAATACCGGTTATTGTAAATCTTGAACCGCGCGAGCTTATGGGGGAAGTTAGTCATGGAATGATTTTAGCAGTGGAGAGTGTTGGTAGACCTGTTTTACTTAGTCCTGATGTAAGTGTGGAAAATGGAAGTGAGGTTATTTGATGAAGGATTATTATTGCTCCACTGAAGACTATTTAATAGACAGAGGTATTTCTTTTTGTGGGAATGATGATATTAACATATTTAAGCTTAATTTAAAATTCCTAATATCCTAAATATCGACAGACGTATAAAGTTAAAATATACTCTGAATGTCAGGTAGAATATATTTTTGAAGCATTAAACCTGTTAGTATCTATTATCTAAATTGTAGCTTGAGTACTTTTTTGTTTGCCAATATTTTTTTATAAGATATACTTCTTACTTGTTTATGAAAGATTTAATTATTGTAGAATCTCCAACTAAAGCAAAAACCATAAATAGATTTCTTGGAAAGAAGTTTAATGTAATTGCGTCTAGAGGTCATATTAGGGACTTACCAAAAAGTAAATTGGGGGTAGACGTAACTAAAAATTACAAACCCGACTATGAAATACCCGAAAAAGCAAAGAAAAATGTTGAGGCATTAAGGGCAGCCTATAAAAAATCAGAAAATATTTATTTAGCGACAGACGAAGATAGAGAAGGTGAGGCTATTAGTTGGCATATAGCCTACTTACTAAATAATAGTAAGGGATTAAAAAAGAAAGATCTAAAAAGAATTACATTTCATGAAATCACAGAACATGCCATACAAAAAGCATTAAGAACCCCGGGAAAAGTAAATACACATTTAGTGAACGCTCAACAAGCGCGTAGAGTATTAGATAGACTTGTTGGGTACAAATTAAGTCCACTCCTTTGGAAAAAAATTCAATTTGGATTATCCGCAGGGCGTGTGCAAAGTGTTGCCCTACGATTAATTGTTGACAGAGAACATGAAAGAATAGCTTTTAAAGAAGAGGATTATTTTACAATACAGGGAATTTTTGACTATAGAAACGACAAAATTAATGCGGAATTAGAATCTATTGATAATAAAAAAGTTATAAAAAGAGTATCAAAAAAACAACTTGAACAAGGCAAACAACATTCTTTTTTAATTAAAACAGAAGAACACGCAAAAGAGGTATTAAAGGATTTAAAACAGAAGTTGTATTTTATAAATTCTGTAAACGAAAAAGAAAAATTGCGCAGGCCCTTTCCTCCTTATACTACATCTCTACTTCAACAAGCAGGAAGTAATTTAGCAGGTTTTAGCGCATCTAGAACAATGAGAAGTGCCCAAAAACTTTATGAAAATGGACTTATTACTTATCACAGAACTGACAGTTATAATTTAAGTAATAAATTTATAGATGACGCCCAAAAATTTATTACAAAAGAATTTGGAAACGATTTTTATAAAGAGACCCATTTTAAAACTAAATCAAAAGGTGCTCAAGAAGCTCATGAGGCTATTAGACCCACTCATTTAAAAAACCTGCCAGAAAATATAAAGTTGCCAAGAGATGAGAAAATAATTTACGAACTTATTTATGCCAGAAGTTTAGCCAGCTTAATGACTCCTATAAAAAGTCTGGTGACTAGAATTGATATAAATTCTAAAGATAAAAAATATTTATTTAAATCTGTAGGAAGTAGAGTTTTGTTTGAGGGTTGGGCAAAAGCATACAAATTTGTAAAAACAATTGGCTATAATCCATTGTCTGAAGATAATATTTTACCTAAGGTTGAAGCAAATACCGACACTAAATTGTTAGATTCTAATTTTACAAAAAGCACAACACAACCTCCTGCCAGATATACCGAGGCCTCTTTAATTAAGGCCTTAGAAAAATATGGTATAGGAAGACCTTCAACCTACGCCCCTATAATTTCAACAATTACTTCTCGTAATTATGTAGAAAAAGAAAATAAATATTTAATACCCCTAGATTTAGGAATGGTTGTTATTAAACTTCTTGAAGAAAATTTTGCTGATATTATGGATTACGATTTTACGGCCAAAGTAGAAGGTGATTTAGATAAAATTGCAGAGGGTAAAGAAAATTGGGTAGAAGTTGTTGATTCTTTTTATAAACCTTTTGAGAAAAAAGTAATTGAGGCCGATGCTGAACTTAAAAGAAAAGATTATAAAGTTTTAGGGGATGCTCCTAAAAATATCAAATGTCCTGAATGCAAGGCTAAAATGGTTTTAAAATTAGGCAGGCAAGGGAAGTTTTATAGTTGTTCTAAATTCCCTGATTGTAAAGGGGCTCGTTTTTTAAATGGTGAAACCGAAGAAGATATTAATAAAAAAGTTGATACTAAAGATTTTAAAAAAATGTACAAGACTTCTCCAAAAACCGATGATGGCCGAGACTTTTTACTTAGAAAGGGGAGGTTTGGGGAGTTTTGGGCACACCCCGATTACCCTAAAGTTAAAGAGGCTAAGCCTTTACAATATACTAAAGTGGCTTTAGTTCAAAAGTTTGGCAAGCCTCCAAAAACCGATGATGGTCGAGACTTTTTACTGCGGTCTGGAAAATTTGGAACCTTTTGGGCACACCCCGATTATCCCAAGGTAAAAGAGACGAGGAAAATTACTAAGACATAATTTTCTGCCAGTTATTGCTTTTATGGATTATAATTACAAATGTCAAAGTCCTAATTACAAATCAATGTTTAAATTACTCAATTCTCATCATTTTCTAATTTGACATTCCTTTGGTATTTTTGATTTTAATTTTGACATTGAAAACCCGGTTCCTTAGGGAACCACCTTTTTACTTTACAATCTATACCTACCTTCTACTTGTATCCACTGTTAAAATATATTATATTTATATTAATGGCCCGATCAAAAAAACATAGTTTAAGTCACGTACCCCTTTTGTCTCACCGAGTTTCTATTGCTTTTATTCCTCACATTGTGACTGCTGTTACTTTGAGTTATATGATTTCATTACTTGTTTTTATTTTTGGCATGTATTCTGGATTAAGTTATGCCACATACTATGCCAGAACTGAGCCCGTTGCTTTTTATCCTGTAAATTATAACAATAGTGCTGAAATGGAGATAATGGTGCAGAATGTTTTAGATGAAACAGCAATAAACGAGCACCTAAACAGTATTGATGAGACTTTGAATAACGCAAATTTGGTAGCCTTGAATGAAACAATGTATCAAGGAGACTCTGCTTTTTTAAACAGGAATACAAATCGAACATATTTAGATCCAAGAAGCGGCCAAAAAGGTTTTAGCGGTTCTGTACCCCTTACAATAGCCCAAATAATAAACTTAAGATTAAATAATAATTATTGGATGCAAGTAGCTGGCGTAGTACTTTTATTGGGTGCTATTGTTGCAGCATTTAATTATTTAGAAGATAAGCACTATGAGAGAAAAAATACAAAGACCCATAAAAAAGTTACTTCAAAAAAAGCCAGTAAAAAGAAATCTGCCAAGTCTTCTAGAAAAAGAGCATAGTAAAATCTATTTTATTTTAACGTATTATCCCTATTCTATGTTGTAGTCCAGAATTAGTTCTATAGTTTAGTAGCAGGTTATTGTATATATACTTTAACAAAGCCTCTATTACGTTCCGGAACGTCAATAGGCTGATATTAAAGCAATTACTAATAAATAATTCTTCAAATCCTTTTAAGATGCTATATTTTATATACTTACGTGCTTTATTCATTGTAGTTCATACATTATACTTTTCTTATGAAGGCTATATTTGGTTTGGGAAACTTTGACACTATTTACAATAACACTCGACATAATGTAGGTTTTGGGCTGGTAGATATGTATACTAAGGAATTTTATTCCGAACTTTCCTTTTCCCCCAAAAAAAGTTTACAGTGTACTTTGCTAAATGCTCCAAATGTAATTTTTGTAAAACCTCTAACTTACATGAATGAATCTGGTAGTTGTGTTAAAAAAGTGTGTGATTACTTTGATATAAAAATAGACGATATTATGGTTATACATGATGATATTGATCAAAAAATAGGTTCATTTAAATATATTAAAACTGGAGGTAGTGGGGGTCACAAAGGTATTTTTGATATTATCCAAAAATTAAATACAAATGAATTTGATCGCTTAAAAATTGGCATTGCACCAGATTTTTATGATCCATCTAAACATAAAGCCGAAGATTTTGTTTTAAAAAAATTTAGTTCCTCTGAAATTAATACGTTAAATAATGTTTATGATATGTACTTAATAGCTTTAATTAAAGATTTTATTACTTCTTGAGTACCATACTTGTTCTTATATCTACTTAAATTATACTTTAAGATAAGGTGTTTTTGATGTATTCTTTTATTCAAATGTCTATCTGTTTTAAATTCTTTTTTACCTAGTTTAAATTAAATATACATGTTTTATCAAAAGTATAGACCATCAAAGTTTTCTGAAGTGTTTGGTAATGAAAATGTACTAAATACCTTAAAAAATGCTTTACATAAAGGTAATTTACCCCATGCCTTTCTATTTTATGGTCCAAGGGGCACAGGTAAAACTACTATGGCTAGGCTTCTTGCTAAGGCATTGGCTTGTGATAACTTTTCTAAAAATAACGATGCTTGCTGTGAATGTTCCTCCTGCATATCTATTGGTGAAGGTAGGTATCCCGATCTATTAGAAATAGATGCAGCGAGCAATAATAGTGTAGATAATATACGAGATATTAATGAAAAAATAGGCCTTGCACCAACATTTGGAAAACTTAAATTTTATATTATAGATGAGGTGCATATGTTATCAAAAGGCGCTTTTAACGCTCTTTTAAAAACACTTGAAGAACCGCCCAAAAATACATATTTTGTTTTAGCCACAACGGAGCCAGAAAAAGTTATAGAAACTATAAAGTCACGTTGCCAACAACTACAATTTAAACGCGCTTCTGTAAAAGATGTTAGTTCAAAATTAAAATATATTGCCAAAAAAGAGGGGTATGTAATTTTAAGTAATGACGACAAAAATTCAAAAAAGGGAAAGGGTTTTTTAGAAAATGATTTAAATAAAATTGCCCAGGCAAGCAAAGGTGGGTTTAGAGATGCTGAAACACTTTTAGAACAGGTAATTATAGGAGGAATAGAAGTAGATGAGGTTTTAAATACTGTTGGTTTGGATTATACAGTTCGGTTTATGGAGGCAGTTATTGGAAAAGATTTGCGCTTATGTTTGGAATTAATTAACGATATTTATAGCAAAGGAAAAAACCTGGAATCTTGGAACAAAGAAATACTTTTTTATATAAGGCAATTAATTTTAGTAAAAAACGATTTAAAAGACTTAGTTGAACTTGATATAAATCTCTATCCGCTTGCAGAAAATCAGGCAGCTCAAATTAGCAATACCTTTATTTTGAAAGCGCTGAAAGCTTTTAATAACAGTTATGATTTGCTAAAGCAAGCTTATATTCAAACATTGCCTTTAGAAGGAGCCGTTTTAGAAATAATAGGGGAGGGGATTTCTTCTTCATCATTACCTAACGAAACAATCAATTTAAATCCTGGCGGGGATAACTCAAATACTGAATCTCAACCACCAAATACTAAAAACCAAATCTCAAAAAAAGAAAAGCCGAAGCAAAAACAAAAAAAAAGTGAAAAGATACAAACCTCAAACCTTAAGTCTAAAGTGTTAAATGTTATAAACCTATCCGATAACTCCGAAGTTTTTTCACAGCCTCAAGAATTAAATACCAAAACATTTAGTTGGGGTGACTTTTTGCAAAATGTTGAAAATGAAAAGCCTACCTTGGCTGCAACACTTAGAACTTGTAAACACATAGGTTTTGAATCTAATAAGATATTAGTTGAAGCACAATACCAATTTCACAAAGAGCGTTTGGAAATTAGTGGTACTAGAGATATTTTAGAGGCAGTTTTATGTAATATGCTAAATTCCAAAGTTGTTTTTTCTTGCAGATTATCTAAAGAAGCTAATAAGAACTTGACTGATAAAAATATTTCTTATGTAACTGTGAAAGCCGATGAAATTACTTTTACATCGGGAAAAAAAGAAGATGACTTTGCAATACCTCAAGATGATGAGAATTTTGTAGCCTCTCCTGTTACCCTGAAAAAAGAAGCAAAAAACAACTCCGGTACCGGGGATGCCTTGAGCGATTTTGGGGGGGAGTTTGAGGTGTAATTGTATTCGGTATAGTGTATATAGTATTTCGTATACAGTATACTGCATACTCTATACAATATACTAATTCTTATGCAATTGCCTAAATCTTTACAACAACTAATTGAACATTTTGAAGAACTCCCTGGTATTGGGACCAAAACTGCTGAAAGACTTGCTTTTTATTTTTTAAAAGTTGATTTTCTTAAAGCTCAATCATTTGCAAATTCCTTAATTGAAGTTAAAAAAAATCTAAGATTATGTACTGTTTGTGGAAATGTTGCAGAAGGTGATTTGTGTGATGTTTGTAAAGATATTTCAAGAAAAAAAGATACTATATGTGTTGTAGAAAATGTATTAAATTTAATTGCTATTGAAAAAACAGGGTATGAGGGTTTATATCATGTTCTACACGGTGTTTTAAACCCATTAAATGGGGTCAATGTGGAGGATTTAAATATAAACACCTTATTTAATAGATTACGAGATTTAAGCTTAAAAACAAGTAATTCGGATTCAGCTGAAATTATTTTGGCAACAAATCCTACTATGGAAGGTGAGAGTACTGCCATGTATATAAAAAGAAAAATTGAGCAGGAAAATCTTTTAAATATAAAAATCACAAGAATTGGCAGGGGAATTCCTACTGGTGGTGATATAGAATTTGCCGACAAAACTACAATTGATAATGCTTTGCAGGGAAGAAAGGAGTTTTAATTTCCTTTTAATTGAATTGTTTTAGTAAAGCTTAACTCCTACGGGCAAATTCCAAATAACCAATTAAAAATGCTCAATAAATGGATTAATGAATAAATGAATTTAATATTAGGGTCTTTGTCATTAATTTTTAATTTTCCCTACTTTGTCTAAATTAATTATATTTAGCGTAATCACTAATATCTGTATATATTTATGTAAATAGTGTATTACATGTCTATACGATATGTCATAATTATATATATTTTAATATTAAGGTCTTCTACCCTTGCTTATCTTTATATGCTATAATGAGCACATGCATGACTTTTATTTATATAATTCGGCATCTCTTGAGATTGAGAAATTCATACCTATAAAAAAAGGTAAGGTTAGCATTTATACTTGTGGCCCTACTGTTTATAACACGGCCCATATTGGTAATTTTAGAACTTATATTCTTTCTGACTTTTTAGTGAGGGCTTTAATGTATATGGGTTATTCTGTTAAACATGTAATGAATATAACTGATGTTGGTCATTTGGCTGGTGATGGAGATTCTGGTGTTGATAAAGTAGAAAGCGAGGCAATAAAAGGAAATACTACCGCAGAAAAAATAGCGGGCAAGTATACAAAGGAATTTATTAATGACATGTGTTTGCTCAATTTTATAGAGCCTACGAAAATGCCTAAGGCCTCAAAACATATTCAAGAACAAATTGATATAATTAAAATTTTAGAAAAAAAGGGTTATACCTATAAAACAAGTGATGGTATATACTTTGATACCTCAAAGTATAAAAACTATGCAACACTTGCTCACCAAAATCTAGAGGAATTGCAGGAGGGCGCTAGGGTAGATGTTAACAAAGACAAGAAAAACCCTACAGATTTTGCATTGTGGAAGTTTTCTGCCTCCGGAGCAGAAAGTAGGTTACAAGAGTGGAAGAGCCCTTGGGGTATAGGGTTTCCTGGGTGGCATATAGAATGTTCTGCTATGAGTACTAAGTATTTAGGTCAACCTTTTGATATTCATGTTGGTGGAGAAGACTTATTGTTTCCACACCATACAAATGAACAGGCACAGAGCTTTTGTGCACACAATAAAAATTTGGCTAATTATTGGGTTCATGGTAGGTTTTTAAATATAAAGGCTAAAAAAATGGCCAAATCTACGGGAAACTTTTTAACGCTTGAAGATGTTACCAATAGGGGTTTTGAGCCCTTAGCTTTGAGATATTACTATATGACCTCAAATTACAGGTCTCCTATGCAATTTACATGGGGATCTTTAGAGGCTAGTCAAGTTGGCTTAAACAATTTGCGAAAAACCTTAAGAAGATGGAAAGCAAAAGGTAATGTAAAGAATGTTCCAAGAGAACTTGATGAGAAATTTATTGAGGCATTATGTGATAATTTAAATTTACCCAAAGCCTTAGCAGTTGTTTGGGGTTTAACTAAAGGAACTACCTATAAAGCTGAACAAAAAAAGGCTGCAGTATTAAAATGGGATTCTGTTTTGGGTTTGGGTTTAACTGAATATCTTAAAAAAGGTAAAAAGCGTAAAAGGGCCTATATTCCCAAAGATGTTAGGGCCTTGGTTACAAAAAGGGAGAACTATAGAAAAGACCAACGCTTTGAAAAGGGAGACGAAATACGTTTAAAAATAGAGGAAAGAGGTTTTACTATAGAAGATACAGAGCACGGTCCTTTGGTTTTAAAAAAAGTTTAATAGACTGTATACATATTTTTATAGAAAATCGAAGGGATTATTTTTAGGTAATTAGGAATTAGAACAATTAGGTCAATTAATTTTATGCACCTATTTTAAACTCAATAACATCTCCATCTTTTACTATATATTCTTTACCTTCGAGTCGCAATCTTCCAGCTTCTTTGCACAATAATTTTGTTCCATATTTTACGTAATCTTCATAAGCAATTACCTCTGCTTTTATAAAGTTTTTCATAAAATCTGTGTGAATTCGACCTGCTGCAACTAGTGCATTACTTTCTTTTTTTATCTCCCACGCCCGTACCTCTTTAACACCTGCAGTAAAATATGAAATTAACCCAAGTTTATTAAAGCAGGCTCGTGTTATTTTATCGAGTCCCGCCTCTGCTATGCCTAATTCTTGTAAGTAGGCTTTTTGATCTTCATTTGATAACGAGCTTAGTTCTGACTCAAGTTTGGCACTTATGTAAATAACAGGCCTTTCTTTATATTCTTTAGTAATATTTTGTTGTGAGTCTCCCGATAAATTAGGAGTTGAGCCTACCGAAGGATCATCTACGTTGAATACATATATCATTTCTTTATCTGTAAGCAAAAAAAGTGGCTTTATAAATTCATAGTAATCTTCTTTTGATATAGGAGTATTGTCATTTTTGTTGGGGTTAATATCTAATGCAAAAAACCCCTTATTAAGGTGTTCAAAATATATGTTTAATATATTAATTTCTTTACTTTTTTTTGTATCATTTCCAAGCACTTTAAGTTTTTTTTCAATGCTTTCTAAATCTTTATAAATAAGTTCGCTATTTATTACATCGCTATCAACATCTGGGTTTTTACTGTGTTCCCGCACAATATTTGGATCACTAAAATCTCTAACAACCTGAATAATCATATCTACCTCACGAATATTTGCTAAAAATTGGTTTCCAAGACCTTCTCCTTTGTTTGCTCCTTCAACTAACCCGGCAATATCTACAAACTCAATATTTGCATACACAATTGGAGGTAGTTTTACTGAAGAATCTATATTTTGTATGTGTAATATATTTTTTGGAGCGCCCATTTCATTTACAGCAACAAGTTTTGCAAGTGTATCTAGGCGTTTATCTACAACATCTACAACACCTATATTTGGCTCTATTGTTGCAAATGGGTAATTTGCACTTAAAGCTTGCTCCCGTTTTAATATTGCATTAAATAAAGTGGACTTTCCCACGTTTGGAAGCCCCACAATTCCTACTTTTAGCATGAAAACAGTATATAGTATGAAGTATTTTGTATAAAGGGAATTGTAAGCATCCGATTATGAATTTTAAATTAAAATATGGCCTTATTAGGCTTTTTCAACCCCGCAGGTTGAAATACTTTCATATAAGGGTTTAAAGTTAAAGATTCAATATATAATAGAGCACACCCTGGCTATTTCTAAGAACTAAAATTTTCCCCCTTTACCTAAAGCCTAGTTGCGTTCCGGAATGGAAGAAGGTTGTAACAAAGCGGTTTTATTAGTTTAAGTTTGGCCGGTACCGGCATATCTTTTGGCCACAGCATTTTCGTAGCCTATTTTTTCATCTTCGTAAGTTTTTTGATACGGCATAGAACCTGCAAATTGATCCCAAAAGTTTTGCCATACATGCCCTTTTTCTTTTTGGGATGCTTTTTGTTGCATTAAAAGCTCTGCTGGAATTAGATTAACTTGCAAATTTGCATATTGGGGATTTTGTTCTATAAGTTCGTCTATAAAAGCTTTACATCGAGGTAGTCGAATTCCAATTGCTACTATTGTAATTGAGTTAGCTCTATTTTGTATAGCTTGTTCTAGAGATATTCTCATATCATCTTTTGTAGTTTTACCTTGTGTTTCTAATACCTGTTTAGTATTTTCTTGCATATTGGTACCCACACTCTTTACAAAAGCTTGTTGCATATATAATGCCTCATTTTCATTTTCTGGAGTACCTTCTAAATACCCAGGTCTTCCACCTGTATGTACAACTAAATTTGGAGCGGACCCCTTTTGGGCCAATTCATTATATAAATAAGCCGCACCTTGAATTGCAATAACCCCACCTCCCAAAATTGATTTTTCTTCTGCCCATAATTTTTTGGGTGGTGTGTATTCTTGTGTTCCAGATCTTATAAATTTGGGTGTACCATCTCTCCAGAATTCCCCTGTGTACTCAATAGGTTGTGCCGACCCAGAAATACCTAAGTGTTCGTTTTTACTTGATGGCATAAGAACTACGCTATGTCCAATGTTTACAAGTACATCTGTAGGTGGAACGGGGTTTTGTTTAGCTTGTTCATATATTATTTTGTAGATTTGCTCAAAGCTTGTGTTTTGTACTTGCTCTTGAGCTGAAGCATTAATATTTTCTTGCATGTGTGTATTATACACTCAAAATAGTTTTATAGTAATAAAAAAAGAGGTATTATTTGTTTAGTATTTCGCACATTCCCATTACTTACCATAAAGGAGGGTAGCTGTGATTGTGGAAAGAGAGAGAAACGACTTTGTAGCATGGATTTATGCTGGGGGGATATGTCTT
>Ga0210057_1004265_pt1 | contig 19189 bp, 11 predicted proteins | sample CryGeyCG2114_010_2_FD_183968 | JGI IMG/M metagenome (GOLD analysis project Ga0210057, IMG submission 183968) | Groundwater microbial communities from aquifer - Crystal Geyser CG10_big_fil_rev_8/21/14_0.10 (SPAdes) (version 2) | ecosystem: Environmental > Aquatic > Deep subsurface > Groundwater ...
GAATCTGGTGTACACCGTGTGCAGCGTGTTCCGGAAACTGAATCACAGGGGCGAGTTCACACATCGGCCGCTACCGTTGCTGTTCTGCCTGAAGCAGAAGAAGTTGACATTCACATAGAAGAAAAAGATCTGCGTATCGATATTTTCCGCTCCAGTGGTCCGGGTGGGCAATCTGTAAATACAACTGATAGCGCGGTACGAATTACTCATATTCCAACAGGTGTGGTTGTGCAGCAGCAGGATGAAAAATCCCAGCATAAAAACCGTGCCAAGGCACTAAAAATATTACGTTCCCGCCTTTATGAATTTGAGCGCGAAAAGCGTGAATCTGTGCGTGCTGCAAGCCGTAAAAGCCAAATTGGAAGAGGTGATCGTTCTGAGCGTATCCGCACCTATAATTTTCCACAAAGTCGGGTAACAGACCACCGTATAAATCTTACTTTATACAAAATAGATGAGATAGTTCGTCATGGTGAACTTGATGAAATTATCGATGCATTAATAGCTGAAGATCAGGCAGAAAGACTGTCAGAAGCAGTATGAGTGGCTATTTATCTGATGATTTTTACTATGAGAATGATAACAACATCTCTACAGTAAACACTGTTTTGATCGAAGCTTCAGCCATTCTAAAAGAGGTAGAATGCCTTACCTCAGAACTGGATGCCCGTATATTGCTTGAACATTGTTTGGGCTTAACCACCGAAAAATTATTTAGCTCTAAAGATAGAATTCTTTCCAGCTCAGAGCAAAAAAACTTTGACGATTTGATAGAAAGAAGAAAAAACCGTGAACCAGTTGCTCAGATAATTGGCAGGCGTAGTTTTTGGAAAGAAGAATTTAAGACAACATGCGACACTCTTGATCCTCGGCCAGACAGTGAAACTCTGATAGAAAGTGTATTAAAATTCTTTCCAGATAAAACTGCTTCTCTCAAAATACTGGATTTGGGAACTGGAACAGGCTGTTTGCTGCTTTCTCTGCTTGGCGAATATAAAAGTGCAGTAGGAACTGGTGCTGATATATCAGAGAAAGCTTTATCTGTTGCAAAAGAAAATGCCTCTGCTCTCGGGTTTAAAAACCGAAGTGAATTTATAATCAGCGATTGGGGAAATTCCGTAAAAGGCAAATTCGACATTATAATCTGCAACCCGCCATATATAAAACACAAAGATATAAAAAACCTGATGCCAGAGGTTTATAATTACGACCCACATATAGCACTAGATGGCGGCAACAGTGGCCTTGATGCCTACCAGAAAATAATTCCACAATTATTAAATTTGCCAAATAAAAACGGCGTGGCCTTCTTAGAAATAGGCCAGAACCAGGAAAATGATATCAGCCAGATAATCCAGGAAAATGGCTTTTCCATTGCAGCTATGGAAAGGGATTTAGGTGGAATAATAAGATGCCTAGTCGTAAATCGTTAGTTTGTCATACAGGAATTTTTATTAGCAACACTGGATACCCCTATATAATTTGGCATTACAACTTAAACTCTGCTACTACCGGTACATGGTCAGAGGGCAGGGGGGCATCGCGCATTTCTTTTATCACATAACCAGCTTTCAGTTTTTCTTTTAAGGGCTGGGTTATCCATATATGGTCGAGCCGCCTTCCGCGGTTGGATTTTCGCCAGTCGCGATTTCTATAACTCCACCAGCTATATAATTTTTCTTCCGCAGGTGTAAATTCGCGTGATGTATCTACCCAATTAAGGGTTCTTCGTAAATTTTCCATTTTTTCTACTTCTATTGGAGTGTGGCAAACAACATTAAGAAGCTGTTTATGGCTCCATACATCATTTTCCAGCGGTGCGGTGTTTAAATCCCCCACCATTATGATTTTATCGGAGTTCTTTTTATTTTTTGCAAACCAGCCCGTTATTTCATCATAAAAATCCAGCTTATGCTTAAATTTTGGATTTATTACTGGGTCTGGCTCATCGCCACCTGCAGGAATATAAAAATTATGTAATTCAGTTTCATCAGGCAAAATAGCAGAAATATGACGCTTATGCTTATTGATAAAATTCTCAGTTTTTACATTTTGCAAAGGGATGCGAGATATTATAGCGACTCCATTATAAGATTTTTCTCCGCTAAATACTGTGTGTTTATAGCCAATATCGATAATCGGCTGTAATGGAAAAAACTCGTCAGGAGTCTTTGTTTCCTGCAGGCAAAGTATATCTGTATCACTTTCTTTTAAAAAATCTTTTACAATTTCTATACGTAAGCGCACAGAATTTATATTCCAGGTAGCTATTTTCATTGGTTTTCTGGCCACAAATTATTCAATAAATTCAAATAGTAATCACCGAATCGTCTCAGGAGTGCGATGATTAGCAAAAATTCATTCTATAAATAATCACAAAGAAACAAAAACAATTTATCAAAATTCTTTTTATACCCATTGACAATTAATTCCACCGGACTTATAAAGCTCGTCTCTTTTCAAAATGTTTTATGTTGAAAAGATGCGTTTCTCATAGAGAACGCAGGCTGTTTTACATCGTAAATAATAGCATTTTTTTTCTAGAGGTTAGGCTCTGGGGATTAGGTTATTCTATAACCTGAAACCTGCAACCTAAATCTGGAAAATTATTCCTATAATAAAAATTGTCTAACAAAGCGATAAGCTTTGAAAAAAGTTTATTGCCAATTGAGTCAGATGACAGAGATTTAGTTCTGTATATGACATTGTGATCTCAAGAGGTTTTAAGAAGTTAAGGGCATCTGGTGGATGCCTTGGCATTTAGAGGCGATGAAGGACGTAGTAGGCTGCGATAAGCCGCGGGGAGCTGCCAACAAGCTTTGATCCGTGGATGTCCGAATGGGGAAACCCCACGCTATATGCGTGATCTTACACTGAATACATAGGCGTAAGAGGCGAACCCGGAGAACTGAAATATCTCAGTACCCGGAGGAAAGGAAATCAATAGAGACTCTGCTAGTAGTGACGAGCGAACGCGGAACAGGCCAGTGGCTTAAAAGTAATAACTGGAACCGTCTGGAAAGTCGGGCCATAGTGGGTGATAGCCCCGTACAGGTAAAAAGCTTTTAAGTCCTCGAGTAAGGCGGGGCACGTGAAATCCTGTCTGAACATGGGAGGGCCACCTTCCAAGCCTAAGTACTCCTAAGTGACCGATAGTGCACCAGTACCGTGAGGGAAAGGCGAAAAGAACCCCGACGAGGGGAGTGAAATAGAACCTGAAACCGGATGCTTACAAGCAGTCGGAGCCTCTTTATGGGGTGACGGCGTACCTCTTGTATAATGGACCAGCGAGTTAGTGTATGCAGCAAGCTTAAGCCGATAGGTGTAGGCGTAGCGAAAGCGAGTCTTAATAGGGCGACTAAGTTGCATGTATTAGACCCGAAACCTAGTGATCTAGTCATGACCAGGCTGAAAGTGAGGTAACACTCGCTGGAGGGCCGAACCAGTAACCGTTGAAAAGGTTTTGGATGAGTTGTGATTAGGGGTGAAAGGCCAATCAAACTGGGATATAGCTGGTTCTCCGCGAAAACTATTTAGGTAGTGCGTCATGTGTATACCTGCGGGGGTAGAGCACTGGATCGGCTAGGGGGGCCCACAGCCTTACCAAACCGAACCAAACTCCGAATACCGCAGAGTACTACAGGGCAGACAGGCTACGGGTGATAAGGTCCGTGGCCGAGAGGGAAAGAGCCCAGACCGCCATCTAAGGTCCCTAAGTTGTGGTTAAGTGGTAAAGGATGTGGGAATACCAATACAGCCAGGAGGTTGGCTTAGAAGCAGCCATCCTTTAAAGAAAGCGTAATAGCTCACTGGTCTAATTAAGTGTTCCTGCGCCGAAGATGTAACGGGGCTGAAACCACACACCGAAGATGCGGATGTCGATTTGCTTCGGCAAATCTAACATGGTAGCGGAGCGTTCCGTAAGCCGTTGAAGGTGACCTGCGAGGGTTGCTGGAGGTATCGGAAGTGAGAATGCTGGTATGAGTAACGATAAGAAGAGTGAAAAACTCTTCCGCCGAGATTCCAAGGGTTCCTGCGTAAAGTTAATCTGCGCAGGGTTAGTCGGCTCCTAAGGCGAGGCCAAAAGGCGTAGTCGATGGGAAACAGGTTAATATTCCTGTACTCGTGGGTAGTGACGCATCAGGTAAGTTGTATTTCCTTATTGGATTGGAGATGCAGCGAACTGGTGCCAGGAAATAGCTCCCACATTATGAACCGTACCCTAAACCGACACAGGTGGAATGGTAGAGAATACCTAGGCGCTTGAGAGAACGATGTTGAAGGAACTAGGCAAATTGCATCCGTAACTTCGGGATAAGGATGGCCTTTTTTTGGGCAACCAGAAAAAGGTGACACAAACTAGGGGGTAGCGACTGTTTACTAAAAACACAGGGCTCTGCGAAGCTGGTAAGGCGACGTATAGGGCCTGACGCCTGCCCGGTGCTGGAAGGTTAAGTGAGGGGGTGCAAGCTCCGGATCGAAGCCCCAGTAAACGGCGGCCGTAACTATGACGGTCCTAAGGTAGCGAAATTCCTTGTCGGGTAAGTTCCGACGCGCATGAATGGCGTAACGATTTCCCCGCTGTCTCCAACATCGACTCAGTGAAATTGAATTCTCCGTTAAGATGCGGAGTTCCTGCGGTTAGACGGAAAGACCCCGTGCACCTTTACTACAACTTTACAGTGATATCGGAGGTGAGACGTGCAGCATAGGTGGGAGACTTTGAAGCGATGGCGCTAGCTGTCGTGGAGTCGCCAGTGAGATACCACCCTTCTTACCTTTTATATCTAACTGCGGCCCGTTAACCGGGTCCAGGACCCTGTATGGTGGGTAGTTTGACTGGGGCGGTCGCCTCCCAAAGAGTAACGGAGGCGCGCGATGGTTAGCTCAGGTTGGTCGGAAATCAACCTTCAGAGTGCAATGGCATAAGCTAGCCTGACTGCGAGACTGACAAGTCAAGCAGAGACGAAAGTCGGTCATAGTGATCCGGTGGTTCCATGTGGTGGGGCCATCGCTCAACGGATAAAAGGTACGCCGGGGATAACAGGCTGATAGCGCCCAAGAGCTCATATCGACGGCGCTGTTTGGCACCTCGATGTCGGCTCATCTCATCCTGGGGCTGGAGCAGGTCCCAAGGGTATGGCTGTTCGCCATTTAAAGAGGTACGTGAGCTGGGTTTAGAACGTCGTGAGACAGTTCGGTCCCTATCTGCCGTAGGTGTAGGAAATTTGTGAGGAGCTGCCCCTAGTACGAGAGGACCGGGGTGGACGTACCACTGGTGTACCAGTTGTTCCGCCAGGAGCAGCGCTGGGTAGCTATGTACGGAAGGGATAACCGCTGAAAGCATCTAAGCGGGAAACCCGCCTCGAAACTAGATTTCCCTATTAGAGCCGTGGAAGACCACCACGTTGATAGGCCGGGTGTGTAAGTGTGGTAACACATTTAGCTAACCGGTACTAATAGCTCGATTGTCTTAATATTTCATTGGGATTGCATGTCATATGCAGTATTAAATCTCTGATTTAGATATGTTAATTGTTGTTAGTTAATAGTTGATGGTTTTTTGCCATTAACAATCAACAATAAACCATTAACACTTTATAGGAATGTATAACTTGTTTTGTTGGCTTGGTGGTTACGGCGAAGGGGAAACACCTGATCCCATCTCGAACTCAGCAGTTAAGCCCTTCAGCGCTGATGGTACTACGTCTTAAGGCGTGGGAGAGTAAGTCGCTGCCAAGCCTACAAAGCAAGTTATATAAAATGCTATTATTTACGATGTAAAATATCGAATTATCCCTAATAAAAAAATCGGTAGTGTCTCAGTTTGAAATCAGCGTCATTGCCTGAATTTGCGGAGCAAATTATAGGGCAATCCATCTTGTTGATTTATGTGGATTACCCTATAGTTTTACTTGCGTAAAACTCGGGGAATGACAAAGGAAAATTCAAACTGAGACACTACCAAAAAATCCCATAAATTTACATAACTGCTTAAATTATTTAATATAGTGCTTTTGCTTTTATCTTACGCGTCGTTATCCTTCGGACTAGTAAAATTCACGTAGTAAGGCTACGCTGGAATTTTACTTGCCTCGGCTGCCTGGCGTAAAATAAAAGCAAAAGCACTATAGTGTCATAAAAAGTTAATCTTTTTGGATTATTATTCCCACTCGTTTGCAAAAAAAATACAAATAAGATTAAAAATCTAAAGTTATGGCATATAAAATCGAAAACGAAGTGCAAGTAAATTTGGATAAGAAATACTCCAAACAGACTGAAGAACTTGAAAAATTAGTTCGGCATCTTAATAGAAATTTTTTCATGAATATTAGTACAGATGCAGAAATTAATGGTGCCTCATGGTCTATAAAAGATGATGGGTCCCCGGAAATAATAGTTAAGTATCAGTATGCTGCTATAGAAAACCAAGATTGGGGAAATAAAACAAAAGAAGATACAATTAACGAAGCAATTACAAAAGAAGTGCGAAAAAAATTTCCTCAAACTCAAAAATCCAGAACTGACTGATGATTAATTTAGATAAGGCAAAAAATGTGTCAAAAGAAGTGATGGAAAAATGATAAAAAGAACATGTTTCAGTAGGTAAAAAAATCTCCGGCTTTTTAAATAGATTTGTTGGTCAAAATAAAAATAACGAAATTAAATAACATATTTAAAATTCACAATAAATTCACATTAGTTTAATCAAATTAAAATAATTGCAACCTATTAAGCACCTGCTTGATTCATAAAAAGGCAGAGAAAGCTTATATGTATAGAAATAATCTCAACAGATCAAATATGGATTTAATATCCAATATTGTCATGATACGCGACGAAGTTTCCAAAGATGCTTCAGCAGTTATTTCTGTATGCGCCGGATTTGGTAAAATGCTTTTCACCGGCATAGTTTCTTCAGTTCGTATTCACTAAAAATATAACATGTTAAAATATATACATGAGGCATAATATTGTCTCATAAAGGATATTTTATTTGAGCCAAAGGAAACATTCCTTCTGGTAACAGAAAACGTGCCAATTTCCAGTAAAAATGACAAATTCATTGCTAATAAATAGATGCAGATAAGCAAATTTCGGGTTATTCTGTAAAAGATAAAAATTTATGAAAATTGTTAACGGATTGTTAACAAAACTCTGTTATTATCTAAAACAGGCATTAGCCGCCTGTTTTTAGCCTTTGGAGGGAAAAATGGCTCCGGAAATTGGTAGGCTCGAAAGTGATATGTTGTTTTTAGGGTTAACGCGCCCAGCGATGATACTCGGCGTTACCTATTCCTGGTTTCTTGCAGAGCTTTTGTTCTGGGCTCTTTACTTCATTAACATGACAGACTTTCTTGTTGTTACTATTGGTTCTCTAGGCACACACCTGCTTGGCAATCTTATTATGTCTAAAGAGCCAAGATTTCTGGAAATAATAAGTATATGGGCAAAAACTAATAGCAAATGTACCAATAAACGTTTTCACGGTAATACGCATTCTTATGATTTATATTGATAATGAAACTATTTAAAAGAAATACGCTGAAAGCGGCATATACTAAAAGGGAGGTTCCCGAATCTGAATTTATCCCGTTTGAAGGCCATTGGGATAAAAATACAGTCATTACAAAAAATAGAGAGCTCATCATGATAATGAAGCTCGAAGGCTTTTCTTTTGAAACAGCCGATGATGAAGACGTTGATATGCGCAAAAAAGTACGTAACACACTATTCAAAAGCATTGCAGAAGATCGCTATGCTTTGTGGTTTCATACTGTGCGACGCAGGCAGAATGTAAAAATGGAAGGTAAGTTTTCTAATAAGTTCTGCAATTATCTCAATGAATTATGGGAGAAAAAACACTCTGACGATGAAAGTTTTGTAAATGAGCTTTATATATCAGTGGTTTACCGCAGAGATAGGAAAGGAGTTGGTGGGATTGAGGATATATTTAAATCTCTTGCCAGCAAAGCTGATAAGCAGCTAATGGAATATGAATTAAAGTCAGCACACAAAGAAATATCGGATCTTGTTGGTCGTCTGGTCAGTAGTTTAAAAGACTACAAACCTAAACTTCTTGGAATAAGAGAAACAAAACATGGCTGCTATTCAGAATTATTTGAATTTCTTGGTATGTTGGTTAATTGTGGAGAACATGCACCAATGCTTGTTCCGGCCGTTAATGCAGCAAGCTATATACCAACCCACAGACTTTATTTTGGCAAGAGGGCCATAGAAGCACGCGGCCCTACTGGAAAAAGCAGATTTGCCGGCGCTGTAACCATAAAAGAATATGCGCCGCACACTTCTGCAGGAATTTTTGATTCATTTCTGCAGCTTCCTTTTGAGCTTATAATCTCTCAGGCATTTGTATTTTCCCACAGACAGGCAGCAATACAGCAGATGTCTTTGCATCAAAGGAGAATGGCAGCAGCCGGTGATAAGGCCATTTCACAGGCGGAAGAACTTACTTATGCCATGGATATGGCAATGAGTGGAAATATTGGTTTTGGTAAACATAATTTTTCTGTTTTTGTTATAGAAGATGACCTTGTGAAACTGGAAGAAGCTCTCTCATTATGTTTTAGCGAGCTGGTTAATTGTGGAATGGTTCCTGTAAGGGAATCTATGAACCTGCAAGCGATGTATTGGTCACAATTACCCTCAAATTTTCAGTATATAATCCGTGGTTCAGTTGTTAACACCATGAATCTTGCAGGTTTTGCATCTCTGCATAATTATCCACCGGGCAGTAAATCCGGCAATCACTGGGGGCCCGCAGTAACTGTTTTTGATACAACATCAGGCACTCCATTCTTTTTTAACTTTCATATCAGGGATGTTGGTCATACCACAATTATTGGTCCAACTGGTGCCGGTAAAACTGTCCTCATGAATTTTCTTATGGCACAGGCACAGAAATTTAATGGCCGTATGTTTTTCTTTGATAAGGACCGTGGTGCAGAAATATTCATAAGAGCTATAGGTGGTGTTTATGATGTTATAAAGCCAGGAGAAAAATCAACTTTTAATCCACTAAAGTTGCCTGATACCATGGAAAACAGATCTTTCCTGGCGGAATGGATTAGAACTCTGGTTTTAGCCTCTCATAATGTTCCTCTTACTCCCGAAGACAGAGACCGTATTGCCGATGCTGTGGATGGAAATTACAAATTACCAATTGAGCAACGAAAATTATCAAACATTGCACCATTTCTTGGGCTTGCTGGGCCAGGAACATTAGCTGGAAGGCTGAAAATGTGGCATGGCAATGAACCTCATGCTGGCGTTTTCGACAATGAAGAAGATAGATTAGATTTTGGCGTTTCTAACGTGTTTGGTTTTGAAATGGGTGAAGTACTGCGCGACAAGGTTAGCCTTGGGCCGGTTTTACTCTATCTTTTCCACAAAATAAATCTTTCTCTTGATGGCACTCCAACAATTATAGTTCTGGATGAGGCCTGGGCACTTATTGATAATGATGTTTTTGCTCCAAAAATAAAGGACTGGTTAAAAACAATGCGAAAACTAAACGCAATGGTGGTTTTTGCCACACAAAGCGTTGAAGATGCCAGCAAAAGTGCGATAAGTGATACGCTAATACAGCAAACAGCTACACAAATATTCTTACCAAATCCAAGGGCAACTGCTGAGTATAGAAATACTTTCATGCTTACAGAAAGAGAATTTGCTCTGATAAAAACTACCAATCCAGGAAGTAGATATTTTCTGGTTAAACAGGGAACAGAGGTTGTTGTTGCAAGGATAGATCTTTCCGGTATGGATGATGTTATAAATGTGCTTTCAGGCCGAGCAGATACAGTATTGCTGCTAGATAGAATAAGAGCTGAAGTTGGCAACGATCCAGATGATTGGTTGCCAGTCTTTTTTGAGAGGATGCGTAGTGAGTAAAGAAAGTTTCAGAAAATTTTTTCTCAGAAAGCTTATTATTGCTTCTGCGTTAATTTTCTGTGCCCTTTCTCTTTCAGCATGTTTTCCAGAAGATCATGAGCCATTTTATTTTGGTGGGTCATGTAATGATGAAACTGGTATTAAACATGATTGCGTCGTGGGTGAAATTAAATATGAAGAAACATGTGCCGAACGATCAGTTGTAACTAAAGAAATACCTCCTCATACAGAAATAGTAGATGGCAAGGAAGTTGAAGTGCCTTGGGTGCGCCCAATATTCAGAGATAAATATCCTGGCGTATCTAATAAAATAGTTTCCTGTGTAAAAGATTTGGTAAAAGGGGTTACCGAAGGTCAGATAGTTACAATAAGAGATAAAGTCTCACGAGCTGTAACTCTTCTTCTCACTCTATATATTATCTTTATTGGCATAAGGGCTGTATTCGGCGATATCAGCAATATCAGGGGAGAATTTATAGTTTTCATCCTAACTGCCCTTGGAGTCGTTTTTATCGTTCAGAAGGGTGGGCTTGAACATTATATTAATGTATTTATAGGTACACAAACTGCTGTTGTTGATACAGTTACAAAATCCATTGGGTCGGCAGATGATATCTGCGCTCCCTACACAGAGGTTTGGCAACGTATTGATTGTGCTATATCGCGCTTTCTTTTTGCCGACCCTGAAATTCTTGCTGGAAGGCCAGATGGGTTGGTTGGAGTGCCAAAAGGAGTAGAGTCTGTTGGTATATTGCCATTTGCTATTATATTGACACTCCTGCTTACACCTGTTGGACCATTCTTGCTGATTTTAAGCCTATTTATTTTATTATTTATGGTTGCCGCTTTTGCTCAGGCCATTTTAATTTTTGTCGTTTCTTTAATAGCGATTGTATTTCTTGGTTTGCTCGGTCCTATAATTGTTCCAATGATATTGTTTAAAAGACAGATATTTAATTTCTGGCTGGAAATATTGCTTGGCTATACATTGCAGCCTGCAATGATAATGGGATATTTGGCTTTCATGGTGAATGCCATGAATTATGCGTTTGATACGCCCGGAGGTTTAGGAGAGCAGTACAAACTTGCCCAAGAGGCTAAGTTTGTAAAAGACCCTCTGATAACAACATGCAGTGATAATCAAAAATCAAACGCTGAGGGCTGTGGCGACCCGGTTTCTGCGCATGGAGGAAGTGAGCAAACAACATTTGGTATGACAAAAATGTATCCTTATCATGATTATGCTGCAACTATTCCTGTGCCACCAGATGGAGCTTCTCAGGAAGAAATAGACATTTATCAGCAACAGCTTGAAGAGGCCAGAATCAAGGAAGAAGAAGATAACAGAATTTATGGGGATAATTTTTTGCAGAATATATTGGTATTCGCAATTTTGCTTGGTTTGACACTATCTTTCATGGCTAACGTAGTGGAATTTGGCGCTCAGCTTACCGGTTTATCTGCTGTTCAGGCTGCTGGGGGAATAAATTTATTAAATACTGCAATAGGGCGCGTGCAAGGTGCATTACAGGCAGGCGGCGGAAAAAAATAACTATATGATAAGAAAAAAGGAAATAGATAAAATAATTTATAATAAAAGTAGTTTTACTACTGCTTTTATTGCCACAACTATATTTGCCAGCCTTATAATCTTCTTGTTTGCTCTTCAGCCTTCATTTGCTGCTGACCTTGACTTTAATGTAGATAAAGCAGAGTGCAATATGGCCACTAAGGGAATGGCTGCCAATATAGTAAATTGCATTAATGCAATTTTGGATTATGCCGCTGCAGTTTATATTCAATCAGTTGTAAAGGGTGTTGGTGATATTGTGGCTACTGCATGCACTTTGGCAATAATGTTTTTTGGTGTTAAGGCAGTATTTGGACTGCAAAACCCAAGACAAGATACTGCAATGTTGATAATAAAGCTGGTCATTGTTGCAGCTGTTTGTCTTAAAGTTGGCAGTGCAGGTCTGATCATAGATTGGAGAAATTATATAGTAGGTGGCTCAGAGGCTATAGGAAATCTTGTGGCTTCTGGTTTTGAAAATACTGATAGCTGTATGGCTGGTGGGGAACATGCTTCCGGCGTTTTTGAGAAATTTGACTGTATTGCTCTAAAAATGCTTGGCCTGGATAACACCAGGAATTTTGCGACAATACTTCTGGTGGTTACTAGTTCATTCTTCTTGTTTGGCCCTGTAGGCCCTATTGGCTTCCTATTTACTATATTATTTTTCCTTTTCATATTTATGCTTATACGGGCAATGGTTCAGTCACTATTTATATATCTTACAGCAAGTATAGCTCTGACCTTCCTTATCTCATTAACGCCTTTAATGGTGCCGATGATTTTATTTGAAAAAACTAAGAAAATTACATCCCAATGGATTAATCATATTTTGGTCTATTCTTTGCAGCCAGCATTCTTGATAGCATTTCTTGTTCTTACATTTGTAGTGTTGGATGACATAGCTTTAATGATGGGTAGGGTTTATGGCTTGGTAGAGCAGTCGGCAAATGATCCAGAAAAAAACAAAACTGTTTCAGTAATCAAGTTTAATAGCACTTCAATGGATGAGAGCTCCTTTACTCCTGAGATGCAGGAGGAAAAGGAGAAAATGGAAGCTGCAGGGGTTGAACAAGTTCCGGAAGAGGCCTGGTTTAGCTGGCTGCCTTCTGCCGATGGAGTGATAAAAGGGGCATGGAATAACATATCAAGTGGTTTCCTGGGAATTTTTGCCCCGGAGATTAGTGGCCGTGTTATCGAAATGCCTGTAACCACAAAAAGGGAGTTTATTGGAACTCAGATTGCCGCAATTCTTTTATTGGCCATGATGGTTTCTTTCCTGAAACAACTTCCTAATATAGCCTCGAGAATGATTGGACAGGGCATTGTGGAAAGCGTAATAGATTCCGCTACAAGCGCAACAAAACTTGCCTCTCAGGCCGTTAGAACTGGGGCCAAAGCAGCGGGCGGAGCAGCAATAGCACCTGCTGCTGCGGCAGGGGCTGCAGCAAGGGGCGCTATAAGAGGTGCAATTTCTGGTTCTAAAAAAGGCGACAAGAGAAAAACTGGCGCATGAAAGAGAAAAACTATAAAATAAGGTGACGGTATTAATGGAAAATAAAATAAAAATATTTTTATATAATACAAAAATGGTCAGAATTCTGGCTGTTATCCTTATGTCTTTTACTCTCTCTTCGTGTTTTCTTATACCACCAGAAATTATGAATGCCTGGATGGGAGATGAAGCTTGTACAAAACTTACTGACGTGTTTACCCCAGAGAAATGTGTTGGTGGTAATTGCATGAATAAACTAACGGTGCCGGAAATTGACCCAGTTACAGGCAAAATGAAACCTAAAGAAGATCAGGTTGGCATTACCACATGGATAGTTAACAAAATCGATGGAATATTAGCAGATGCAAGAGAGGGTCTTTATAAGACCATTGCTGGCAATGCAGAATTTTTAAGAATTATGCGGTATTCTCTTGCTCTGGTCGTTATGTTTTATGGAGCGGCTTTAGCTCTTGGTGTAGCAAATGCAGCGCCTTATGCGGTTTTTACAACTGTGGTTAAAATGCTGCTTGTTTATCATTTCGCCACTAACTGGGATTTATTTAATAACGTTTTCATAAATATTTTTGAAAAAGACATTGTTAATAATCTTTCGAGTGTAATGTCTGGTGTGTTCTCACCGGATAAAACAGTGGACGACACATTCCATGCTGTAGATGACACAATAACTGTGTTTTTTGGCTGGCATATGATGAAACTGATAATGGCGCTTCTTCTTACCGGCATAGAGGGTTGGATTTTTGCTCTTATATTTTTCTTTGTAATATTAATTTACCTTTATGCCATTATGAAAGGCGTTAAGGTTTTCATTCTGGCAATGATAGCCAGAACTTTGCTTTATGCTACTGCTCCCATATTCATTATATTTGCTTTATTCCAACAAACACGCTCACTTTTTGATGGCTGGCTTGAGCAGGTAATAAACTTTTCGATGCAACCAATTTTCCTTTTTGCGTTCCTTGGCATGTTTAATGCAATAATCATTGGATTCTTTGGAGCAATTCTGGAGATGGATACACAAGTAATATGTTACGATGTGCTCATTCCACTCGGTTTTTGGAATATCTGGTGGTGGAGAATAGGCGATGGAACAAATGGCAGCCCAATTATTTCCGGGCAATATGCAGACATTCCTCTGAATTTCTGGGCAATTCTTGCTCTTATGATTGTTACATATTTAATGTCAAAAATGGTCGATTGGGTAGTGTCGATAGCTATGAGGTTGTCATCAGGCTTTGTTACAGTGGCTGGCACATCCATACCAGGCTGGAAGCAAGCCAAAGAACGTGGCATGCAAGGCATTTCTGCTGGTATGGGAGCTGGCAGAGGCACAGTTTTTGGTGCCAGGGATAGTGCTGGAGTAAAAAGGGGTGGAATTATAGAGGCTGCAAAAGCCGCTGCAGGTAAAAAAGGTAGGGCTCCAATAGGTCGGTCTAACTCACCCGTTGCTGGGTTGCAAAAAGGTGGTGCCAAACAACGTAGTGCTTTAGGTGAGATTTTGCTGGGAGGTAAAACAGGTGCACAAAGTGGCTGGAAAAGGGGTGAAACTGAAACTACCAAAAAGGACCCTTATTCAAAAGGTAAAAACGTTCATGAAGGGAAAACTTCTAAAGATGAAGAATAACTGTTTGAATTTATATAAAGATGCGGTTATTAATAGTTGCTATCAGTCATTATTTTTACGGTTTTAAATTATGAAGAAAACTTTTCTGTTTCTTGCCATTGTTTTACTTATGCAGGGTTGTTCTACAAAAGCACCTGAGCTTAAAAGCCCATGTGTTGGTGCAGAAGGCAGCCCATGTGGGCCAAGGGTTCCAGTTAACGACTGGTGGCTGAGCTAACCAGCCAGTTTTAGGGCCTGGAGCATTTATATAAGTGGCCGTTTACACGGAAATTTCTTCCGAAGAGCTTGAAAAGGTCCTTTCGGAATATTCTTTAGGTTCCCTTGAGCATATTAAGGGCATTGCCGAAGGTGTTGAAAATACAAACTATCTTCTTAAAACTGATAAATCAAAATACATTTTTACAATATATGAGAAGCGCGTAAGCCGCAACGAGCTGCCATTTTTTCTTGGATTAATGGAGCATCTTTCCTCCAGGAATATTCCTTGCCCTGTTCCAGTCAGGGGAAAAGATGGCAAAGTTTTGCGTGAAATAAAAGGTCGCCCATGTTCGATAGTTAGCTTTCTTGAAGGCAATTGGCCCAGAAACATAACAACAAATCATTGCTTTGAAGTTGGAAAAATAATGGCCCAAATGCATTTGGCTTCGGGTGATTTTAGTTTGCAGAGAAAAAATACCATGTCAGTAGATGCATGGGATAAAATGGCCAGTGAAACAATTCCTCATGCTGATGAAGTGGCGGTTGGCATGGCAGATGAAATTAAAACCGCACTTATGCATGTTAGTATAAGCTGGCCGGCAAATTTACCATCTGGGGTAATTCATGCAGATTTATTTCCTGATAATATTTTTTTTAAAAATAATAAACTAAGTGGAATTCTTGATTTCTATTTTGCCTGCAATGATTTCTATGCTTATGACCTGGCAATTGCACTTAATGCCTGGTGTTTTGAACATAGGGAAGAATTCAATATTACCAAAGCAAAAGCCATGCTTCATGGTTATAACGAAATAAAACCTTTTACTGAAGAAGAGCTGGAATCGTTGCCAGTTCTGGCATGTGGAGCGGCTCTGCGTTTTCTTTTAAGCCGTCTTTATGATTGGATAAACAAGGTAGATGGAGCAATGGTAACCCCAAAAGATCCCATGGAATATTTAAAAAAACTACGCTTTCATATGCGAATCAAAAATCACAGAGAATATGGGCTTTGATCTGGCAGTTGATGGTTAATGGACACTTTCGTATATGCATAGATACCGGAAAGTGGATTTTTTTCTTTCTTTATCCAATTTCTAGATTCTAATTTCCAATTTCTATTCTTACTTCAACCCCAGTACATCCTTCATTGAATAAAGGCCATGTTTTTTTCCTTTTGCCCATTTTGCTGCCATCAATGCTCCGTGAGCAAAGATTGTTCTGCTGGAAGCTTTGTGGGTAAGTTCAATTCGCTCTCCAGGACCAGCAAACATAACTGTATGATCGCCGACAACGTCACCACCTCTTAGAGTGGCAAAACCAATTTCACCTTTTTCTCTTGGCCCTATCTGTCCATCACGAGATTTTTTTGCTACATCATTTAAATTGACATTCCTGCCATCAGCTGCTGCAGTTCCCAGTGCCAGAGCTGTTCCAGAAGGAGCATCAACTTTTTTATTATGATGCATTTCAACTATTTCAATGTCATATGAATCATTAAGAATTGCTGCGGCTTTTTCTGTAAGAGCCAGAAGAATATTTACTCCGACACTCATATTTGGTGAAAGGACTATAACGGCTTTTTTTGCATATTCTCTCAGCTTTTCTTTGTGTTCTTCACTAAGCCCTGTTGTGCCAATTATATGGATTTTACCCATACGGGAAACAGCTTCAGCACAGGCAATAGTAGAAGAGGGAGAGGTGAAATCAATTATAGCATCTGCTTCACTTACAAAAGTTTCCAAATCATCACTGGCAGTTATGCCAATATTATCAACAGCTGCAAGCTGGCCCAAATCTACTCCAACATATTCGCTGCCTGGCCTTTCTAACCCTCCAGACATTTGCAAACCTTCTGATGCCAATATCTCGCTTATAAGAGTTCTTCCCATCCTGCCAGCGCAGCCTATAATACCAATTCTCATTTTGAGGTCCCTGTGTTAAAGATTACTATATTAAGGGTTTTATATTAAATTTTACTAAGTAAATATTACCATGTTTAAGATATTAACAAAATTCTGGCCTGTATTCATACCAATAGCTCTTTATTTTGTATGGTTTTTGTTTTTCCGCAAGAAGAAAGGAGAAAAAGATAGATTAACAAAGATGCAAGCGCGTTTATGGATCATAACGCTTTCTTCCTCAATTATAATTGCTCTGATAACAATTATAATATTAGCCATGTCCCTGGAAAGTAATAAAGACGCAATTTACAAGCCAGCTGAATATAAAAACGGGGAATTTGTTCCCGGAAGAATGGAACAGCCTGATGAAAGTAAGTAATATTTATCAGGAATGGATGAATACTTCCGAGGTTAGGAAAATTATGGCTGCTCTGTCAAAAGATGGAGAAGCCAGATTTGTTGGTGGTTGTGTTCGTGACGCGTTGATAGATAAAAAAATAACAGATATTGATATTGCCACTACACACAAGCCGGAAAAAACCACAGAATTACTGGAAAAAACTGGTGCAAAAGTTATTCCCACAGGAATAGAACATGGCACTGTCACGGCTGTCATAAATCACAAAAAATTTGAAATAACTACATTGCGGCGCGATGTGGAATGTTATGGCAGGCATGCTGAAGTTGAGTTTACAGATAATTGGCAGGAAGATGCTGCCCGCCGAGATTTCACAATGAATGCCCTTTCAATGGATATGAAAGGTGAAATATATGATTATTTTGAAGGCATTGATGATCTAAATGCCGGAAAAGTAAAATTCATTGGTGATGCTGAGCAAAGAATAAAGGAAGATTATCTGCGTATATTAAGACTTTTTCGTTTTCATACCTATTACGGCAAAGGGGTGATTGATGATCAGCAGATCAAAATAGTTGCCAGAAATTCAGAAGGCCTAAAAAGTTTGTCTGGCGAAAGAATCCAAACTGAAATGCTAAAAATACTTTCCGCTCCAGATCCTTTCTATGTAATAAAAATTATGAGCGAGGCGGGCATTCTGGGCAAAGTTATTCCTAACTCCTCTAATGCTTTTGATCTTTCCCTTCTCTCATCACTGATTGATATTGAAAAGGCAGAGAAGATAACGACAGATCCGTATGTCAGACTTGCCTGTATTATTTTGCCAAATCAACAGGCAAATTTTGTACAAATTATTGCAGATAGTTGGAAGCTTTCAAATTCAAGCCGTAGTGAAATTGATGTGTTATTAACAGAAGAACTAGTAGAAACTTCAATTTCTGAAGCCGATAAGAAAAAACTTATACGCAGAATTGGTAAAAAACATGCAAATCTTATTGCAATAATTTCATGGACATCAGAAATAAATAACAACCCTGATGAATCAAAACAAACAAACGATAAATTCCGTAACTTTTTAAAATTTATAGAAGATTGGCAGATTCCAGAATTCCCATTGCGTGGCTCTGATATTATGGCACTTGGAATTAAAGAAGGAAAAGAAATTGGAAAAACTTTAAGAAAAGCTGAGGAATATTGGGAAAATAGGGATTACAAACCAACTAAGGACAAACTTCTCAGTAAAGTTATGAGGAATGTGTTGGATTGACTAATAGAAACTATAGTGCTTTTCATTTTATCTTACGCGTCGTTATCCTTCGGACTAGTAAAATTCACGTAGTAAGGCTACGCTGGAATTTTACTTGCCTCGGCTGCCTAGCGTAAAATAAAAGCAAAAGCACTATATCAACCATCAACCTTTTTACGGCCATTTTACAACAGGAGGTAAAGACATTAAAATTGCTTCTGTATTTCCACCAGTCATAAGCCCAAATTTTGTGCCGCGATCATAAAGTAGGTTAAATTCCACATAACGCCCGCGTTTGATAAGCTGCTTTTCTTTCTGTTCTTCTGTCCATTTTTCATTCATTCGACGGCGTACTATTTTAGAAAAAATATCTAAAAATGCCTTTCCAATATCTTGGGTATAAGAAAAATCATTCTGCCAGTTGCCGCTATCATGATAATCATAAAAAATTCCGCCAATACCACGAGGCTCGTTTCTATGTTTTAAGGAGAAATATTCATCACATTCTTTTTTGAAACGTGGGTAATAGCTTGGATCATGAGAATCGCAAGCATTTTTGAAACTATTGTGGAAATCTTTTGTATCTTCCTCAAATTCTGTGGTTGGAGTTAAATCAGCACCGCCGCCAAACCAGGATTTTTCAGTGCATATAAAACGGGTATTCATGTGAACTGCAGGAACAATAGGGGAGTGCATATGAGAAACCAGAGAAATACCGCTGGCCCAAAAACCTCGACTGTTTTCAGTTCCCGGAATTTCTTTGCCAAATTGTGGTGAGAACTCACCATATACAGTTGATATATTTACACCAACTTTCTCAAAAACCCGGCCACGCATAAGGGACATTTCGCCACCACCACCGCC
>Ga0210057_1004268_pt1 | contig 19181 bp, 10 predicted proteins | sample CryGeyCG2114_010_2_FD_183968 | JGI IMG/M metagenome (GOLD analysis project Ga0210057, IMG submission 183968) | Groundwater microbial communities from aquifer - Crystal Geyser CG10_big_fil_rev_8/21/14_0.10 (SPAdes) (version 2) | ecosystem: Environmental > Aquatic > Deep subsurface > Groundwater ...
GATATATCGGTATTATCGGTGCACGAAAAAGAAAGGTCTTTGCTCGCAAGGATATGTGCAAGAAAAAGATTTGGCGGAGCAATTGCGAAAACGGCTTCAAACAATTTCACTTTGCGATCGCTACACTGATTGGATGTTGGACAAGGTGAAAGAGTGGGAGCGCGAGAAAATATCAGCGTCGCAAAGTGATGTTCAAAATCTTTCCGATAAATTAAAAGCGAGTGAGACGCGCATGGAAAAACTCGTATCCGCGTATTTAGACGGCGATATACCGAAAGAAGTGTATCTCAAGCAAAAAGACGAAACTATGCGCGCCACCCTCGCTTTTAGGACCGAAAAGAAAGATTTTGAACAACGGGGAAACAATTGGGTCGAACCATTGCGGGAGTGGGTTTTGGATACGAAACAAGCCGCTTTTTTGTCCTCATCCGACAATTTCGCGGAAATTGCCTCCTTCGTCCAAAAAATCGGAACGAACCATATGGTTCGTAACAAATCCGCCCATTTTTCCGTCCCGCCGCCGAGCCATTTCGTCGCAGAGCGACGAGGTTTTTTGCCCCATTCCGCGCCGCAGGCGCGGCGTTCTCCCTCGCTTTCGCGAGCGGAAGTATCGTTTGGTGCCAGCGGGAGGAATTGAACCTCCGACCTTGGCCTTATGAAAGCCCTGCTCTAACCACTGAGCTACGCTGGCTTGTGATGCGCGCCCGTTATTAACTTTTAGGCGCACATCAATGGTTGCGGATGAGGGAATCGAACCCTCCCCTAATGGTTATGCTTACCATCTACGGCTTTCGCCGCCTTTAGAATCATAAAAATGATTTAAAAGTTTGTGGTCTGGACTATCCCTTCCTCAATTTTTCTAAAATAGAAAAACGGTGAGGTCTGCCAACTAGTCTCTACACCTTCCAAACACGCGATATTATGTTTTGGCTTGGCTCGGGATTGCCATAACTTACGTCTAAGGTTTCCCCGAATTTGACAGATAATCTTCCTAAATATTTCTACTTAGGACGCCCAAAATCGATGAAAATATGGATGTATGCTATAATTCATTACATATCCGACTCTATACGCAGTAAAGTTCTATAATATTCTTTTAATCAGGAAAAGAATTTTCCATAAACTAGACCGTGTTAAATCAGTTTGAATTTATAACCTTAACCGGATTGTGAAAAATAATGATAATTGCGTTTGTTCTTCAGGCGGTTGTTTCGGTTTAAGTTAAAAACAGCCGGAGATTTTAAGAAAAATCTACAATCTTAAAAAAGGAGAAATCAAACTGCAATATGTCATCATTAGAATCTTTCTCGCGGGAAGTTATGTTAAATATAAAACTGAAATCACTAATGCAATCCTGAAAGATTCATAAAAGCGATTCATACAAAGATATCGTTGCGGGAACAGAAAATATCTTTATTGCATATTGAAGAGCGTTGCGAACGATGCGGGGCCGGTCCATATTTTCAACGAAAGTTTGAAAGAAATAAACCTTTCAAAATACTGAGCCACTTATGCACACCAGTACACCAATCCGCGATTAAAAGTATAAATGCAAATTATGAAAAAAGCAACAACTAAAATTGCTAAAGCCAAAAAAATCGCCATTCTGGGATTTGCTAAAGAAGGGAAATCTATTTTTAAATTTCTGAAAGCCGGCAAGAAATATAAAAACTATAAAATAGAAATACGCGACCAAACTCAAGGTAAAAATTATTTAAAAAATCTATCATCTTTTGATATTATTTTTCGTTCTCCGGGGGTGCCTTACACACTACCGCAACTTTATAAAGCGCGCTGTAGCGGAATTGAGATTTCAAGCGCAACAAAACTTTTTTTTGAAAACGTAAAAAAATATCGGAGGAAAATAATCGGAGTTACGGGCACAAAAGGGAAAAGCACAACCGTAACATTAATTCACAAAATACTTAAAAAATCCGGTTTTAAAACAATTCTTGCCGGCAATGTCGGGAACCCGATGTTGAATGTTATAAGACAAGCGCCGAAATCGGATTATATAATATTGGAACTTTCAAGTTTCCAACTTCAAGATCTTTCTGTATCGCCTCATATTGCGGTTGTGCTTGATGTCTTTCCGGACCATCAGAATATCCATAAATCACTTCGTGAATATTACGGTTCAAAAACAAACATAGGCCGCTTCCAAAAAAAATCCGATTATATTTTTTATTTTAAAAACAATAAATTGTCATCCGATCTTGCAAGTAAAAGCCCCGCTAAAAAAATAGGAGTGAATGTTGAAAACAATATACAGAAAAATAAAATAATGGCCGCGACGGTAGCGGAAAAAATAGGTTGTCCGCAAAAGCTCATTAGAAAAATTGTGAATAATTTTAGAGGTTTGGAGCATCGTTTAGAATTAACGCGAATAATGGAATATTCTAAAGCTAAAGAGAAAACCAGAATATTATTTTACAATGATTCTGCCGCAACTAACCCGGAAGCAACGGCTATGGCTATCAGGTCAACAAAAGATTCGATAATACTTATCGCGGGCGGGAAAGAAAAAAAATTAGACTATTCTCCGCTCGTAAAAGAAATTAAAAAATCCAAAAAAGTAAAAGTTGTCGTCTTATTCGGAGAAAATAAAAGAAAACTTGAAACGAAAATCGCAAAACTTAAACCGGGCATTAAAATAATAATATGCCCGAATTTAAAATACGCAGTTGAACTTGCGTATAAAAACGCGAAATTCCTATCTGGTCAAAACTATCCCCAGATATCTGTTTTGTTCTCGCCTGCCTCAACGAGTTTTGACATGTTTAAAAACTATGCTGACCGAGGCGCTCAATTTAAAAAAGAAATTAAAAAACTTAAGCAGCGCCCTTTGATGGACCAATAAATATAAGTAATAGAGGAATTTAATTTATATCAGGTTTTGGAAAAATTAACTAATCAATCCAGTTCTAATGCAGTCGGTCTTACAAATTCACAGAAATAATTGCTATACTGAAATAAATTCGTTCGTATATATTTTTATAAAGTTTCCATTTATATGCAACAAGTTATTCTTGCAATTTTGGATGGCTGGGGAATCGGGCGGCACGATTTTACAAACCCGATTCACATAGCAAAACCAAAAAATATAAATTACATAAAATCCCATTATTTATCCGGCTCACTCCAGTCTTCCGGAATTGCCGTTGGGCTTCCATGGGAAGAAGAGGGCAATAGCGAAGTCGGTCATTTGTCAATCGGCGCCGGCAAAATTATCTATCAGCATTTTCCACGAATCACAATTGATATTCAAAAAGGGGCATTCTTCAAAAATAAACAATTAATAGACGCTTTCAATCACGCGAAAAAAAACAATTCCTCAACGCATTTAATAGGCTTGGCGTCTATGGGCAATATCCATTCTTCTTTAGAGCACGTAAATGCTTTGCTCAATCTCGCCAAACAAGAAAAAGCTAAAAACGTTTTTCTTCACATTTTTGCAGACGGCAAAGATAGCCCGCAAAAATCGGTTTTAAAAATACTAGAAAAAATCCAGGGTTTTATAAAAGAAGCCGGAGTCGGAATTGTATCAAGTATTTCAGGAAGATATTATGCTTTAGACCGCGATAATCATTGGAATAGAACCGAGAAAACTTATCAAACTTTAACAGGCGAAGGACTGATATCAAACAATATAGAAGAGAAAGTAAAAGAATATTACAATAAAGGCTTGTCAGATGAATTTATAGAGCCATTTTTAATCAGTCCAAACGGCCGTCCAATTAAAGAAAATGATTCATTGATATTTTTTGATTTTAGAGAAGATTCTATAAAACAGATAGCCGGGAGTTTTATACAGAAGGATTTTGAAAATTTCAAGACGAAAAATTTTAAAAACCTTTATATAACAACTTTTACGCATTATTCTAAAAACTACGACAATCCTGTAGCTTTTCCGTCACAAACAATTGATGAGCCATTAGGCAAAGTTTTGTCAGATAAAGGGCTTGTGCAGTTGAGGCTTGCGGAAACAGAAAAATACGCCCATGTTACTTTTTTCTTTAACGGTTACAGAGAACGCGCTTTTAAAAATGAATATCGCGTTTTAATCCCTTCTAAAACAGTTTCAAGCACTGATGAATATCCAGAAATGATGTCCCGTGAAGTTTCAGCGCGCGTCATAGAATCAATAGGCGAAGGAAGTTTTAATTTTATTCTGGTTAATTTTGCAAACCCTGATATGGTAGCTCACACAGGTAATTTTGACGCAGCAGTTCAGGCAATAATGGCAGTTGATGAAGAAATAGGAAAGATATCAAAAATATGTTTGGAAAAAGATGTTGTATTGATGATTACATCGGACCATGGTAATATAGAAAAGATGATAGATCCATTCACAGGCGAAATTGAAACAAAGCATGACCCAAGCCTTGTTCCTTTATATATTGTGGGAAATGGATACAAAAGAGTAAAAAGAGAAGAGGATATAAATTCAATTGAAAACGAAGCTTCGGGAATTTTAGCAGACATCGCGCCAACTGTTTTAGATTTGATGGATTTTTCTAAACCTAAAGACATGACTGGACAAAGTTTGTTAAAATATTTAAGATAGATTTTTTTTATTCTATAGTATATAATTATTCTATAGTATAAATATTTACAGCCGATGAATAAAAAAATAATAAAAACAATAACTTTTACTATAGTTGCTTTTTTGGCTATATTTTTTGTAGCTTTAGCCGGGCCTATAAATTCTCAACCGTTTAATATCTCTGGCTCATTGGCTCCTGTGGGAGCGCAGCTTGCCGGAACAAATAATATTGTATTTGAAAACGGAAAATATAAATTTATATATCAAGACACGGGTCAAACAGTAATAGAGTATGTAATTGATACAGAGAGTTACGCTGTTCAAAAAGGATTACTAGAGATTTTTGAATCAACGTCCGGAACATATCCTGTTCGCGAGGGCGGAACAAAATACAGAGCAAAAAATGGAGAAATTCATAAACCGGCTGAACTCGCGGCTAATGGAGAAATTATAGAATTTTTCCATACATTGCAGAATAACATTGTAAGTTTGTTTTACACGGAATTAATTGAAGAAATTTTAATTTCAAAGAGATTTGATTTTGAAATATTAGGGAAAACATTGGTAGCGCGAGCGTTCGCAACAGAAAACAGAACGGAAAAATTCGGGAACTATTCCGGATTTGATTTTGGATTTATTGACGGAGTATCTTCCGCAAAGGCAATTGATATTCCTTATATGAAGATGACATCGGTTTCTTTTGCCGATGGGAAATTTTATTCAAATTATATTGACTGGACAAAAAGTAACGCCAACGTAATAAAAAGAAGCCATCCAAATCAGATTGGAGAGAAATTTTATAATTCTTTTGGAAGCCTGTATGATTCTATCGGGAATAATGAAATTTCTCTTTTAGATGAAACAGCTTATGTTACTGTAAGCGACTCTATTGAAGACGTAATGCTGCGTATTCATCGCAGTCCTTCTATTTATCGAAATGATTTAAATCACCGTGTTCTTTTGGATTCTTTTAATTATTTAATCCCTAGATCTTTCCCGCAAGTTTTTGGAAATGTTTTTAAATATTTGGAAAAAATTGTTGAAAACTTAGCGTCATACGGCGCAACAGATTTGCTTGTTTTAGAACATGCTCAATATCTTGATGAAAGCCCAAAAGGGGTAGCTTATCCAAAAATTTATCCGGTTGGTGAACACTATGGAACTGCGGAAGATTTGGTTTCTTTGGGAAAAACAGTAGAAAAACACGGAGGTATTTTTGGTCCTATACACCATGATGGTTTTGATATGTTTCAAAATTCCCCTTATTGGGGAAATTACTGCGATCCTAAAACAAATGAACCTTTAGTAAATTCCGGATATTTCCCGGTTGCTTTGGATTTAAAAGGTAAATGTAGAGTTGCTTCCTGGTGGGGTGAAGAAACTTGGGATGGCGATTTCTTTTATGACATTCCTACAGATAAAGTTTTAGATTTTGGCAGAATTGAATTAGATGCAGTTACGCAAGCGATAAATCCAAGCGCTTATTTTTTAGATGTTTCACCAAAAGTTCAGCTATATTATACTATTGATTTTTCACCAAAAAACCCTAACGCTTTTACTTTCCGTGACGGTTTAAAAAACACACTTACCTTTAATGAATTGGTCCGTTCAAAAATAAATGCCCCTGTTTTTGCCGAGGGAGGAGGAGGTTATTATAGTATAACGAGTTATCTAGCCGGCAATATTGATGGGTTTAATGGAGAGGTTGAAAATGGGCAAAATGTTTTAGTAATTCCAGATTTTGAACTTCGTGAGATTAAGCCGAAAACTGTTAATCAGGGAATGGGATATTATGAACGATGGGAGAAGTGGGGAGGCGGAAGAGTCCCTATTGATTTTTCAGAATTTGATATGGATAAATATAGGGCAACATCAATTGCGTTTGGACACACAGGGATGTTTAGTGATACGTTTTTATCTAATCAAAACAGTCAAATATCGCTTGATGAATTTTATAAGCACTTTGTAAAAGAATATTATCTTTTCCGGGATTTGCAAGAACAATATTTATCTTCAGAAGTAGATGAGATATTATATTTGAATTCGTCAGGCGTTTTTGTAGATTTATCAAAAGCAATTTCCGAATCTATTGATTTTTCGTATCCTAAATTAAAAATAACGTATAAAAATGGATTGGTGATTTACATTAATAGAGGGACTTCGGTTTGGAGAGTCGCGGAAAACGAAAAAGAATATTATCTTCCGAATAGCGGTTGGGTGGCAGTTAACCATTTGGAAAATTTTGAAGAATATTCAGCGCTTGTTGATAACAATAATAATTCAAGCCCATCAGGTCACAGAGTTGATTTTGTAAAAACTAAAAATTATGTAATGGTTGACGCAAGAGGAATAGAAACTAATTTTGGGAAAGATTTTTTTAATTGTGATATTAAAACCACGGGCATTGTAGCGGTGAAAACTACAGGAATAACAACAGTAGAAAGCCAAGACGGATATTTGCTTGCTCTTAACCGCCCGCCATGTTTTTTTCCTCCCGCGCCTGTTTTAAATTCTGTAAGTCCAGAAACTGTAATTCTTACAGATAAAGACGCCGTCTTAGAATTAAAAGGTTCAAATTTCGGAGACGTAAATCAAGCAGTTGGCATCGAAATCAATAATATACTAATTTCAAGCCCTTTATTTTTACAAAGAATTAATGAAGAATTGATTCTCGTTTTGATTATAAAAAATTCTATTCCGGGTGATTATACTATTAATGTTGTTTTATTGGATAAAAATGGATCTGTTATAAACCGTAGCGAGGTTAAAAATTTTAAAATTACAAAAGAATCGCGAGCTCCTATTTCTCCTTTAAACCTCAAAGCTACAGCCCAAGCCCCAAACAGAATAACCTTAACTTGGGATAATAATGACGCGGCAAACACGAATGATATAAAGATTGAGAGAAGTAATACGAGCAGTGATTCAGGATTTATTGAAATAGCCTCTATTTCTGGTAATTCGATGGCATATAATAATATATTCATATTTTCGCCTGATATAACCTATTATTACAGAATAAGGGCTTGCAATAACAACGGTTGTTCTTCATATTCAAATGTCTCCTCAGTATCAATAAAAAACACAATTCCAAACATTCCTGTCAAGCTTACAGCTAACGCGGCTTCATCGGACAGTATTGCTTTAGTTTGGGCCGATACGTCATCTAACGAAACAGGATTTAAAATAGAGCGAAGCATTAACAACCAAAACGACTGGAAAGAAATTGACAAAATAAAACAAGATTCCGGATTCTACGAAGATAAAAATCTGCAATCAGGAACTTACTACTACAGAATACGATCATACATAACTGTGGATTCTGTAGATTATTCTCTTGGATATTCTAATGTGGCTTTTGCTAAAGTAGATAATTCTATAAACCCGCCTTTTAACTTTGTGTTTTTAAACAGCGGCGACATTACTGTTACTAAAGGCGGAAAAGGAGAAAATAAAATAAATGCAACGCTTGTATCCGGCAAAACCGAAACTATGCAACTTAGCATTTCAGGATTGCCTTCTTCAACTAGCGCGAGTTTTTCTATTGAAAAATGTGCTCCAACTTGTTCTTCGGTTCTTACTATTACATCATCAAATGCTACAGCTGTTGGGAAATATAAAATTCTTGTTGTTGGCGAAACTAATTCGCTTAAGAAAACTATTGAATTTACATTAACTATAAACAATATTCCGCCTCCGCCGCCGCCTCCTCCTCCGCCTCCGCCTCCGCCACCGGCTCCTCCGGGTAGCCCAAAAGAGCCTTCAAACTTAATTGCAGTGACTTTATCTAATATCAAGATTAAGGTTGCTTGGAAAGATAATTCAAACAATGAAATCGGATTTACTCTGGAAAAAAGCTTAGACAATAAAACATTTATCAAAGTAGAAGATTTGCCGGCAAATTTTGTTTACAGGGAAGTGGACGATTTAGAGCCTGATACTCTATATTATTTCAGGATAAAAGCGTTTAATAATGCCGGAAGTTCTAATTATTCAAATGTTGTAAGTATTAGGACTCTTGGAGACATAAAACAAGAGAATTGCGCATTCAACCGCAGTTTGTTCGTGGGAACGCGGGGCGTTGATGTCTTGTGCCTGCAGAAATATTTGAATAGTTCCGGATTTGTTCTGACCTCATCAGGCCCGGGCTCTCCTGGAAATGAAACGGAATTCTTTGGCTCTTTGACCAAAGACGGAGTTTCACGCTGGCAAGCCGCTAATTCTGTTTTTCCTTCTGTTGGATACTTTGGACCTTTATCAAGAGTTAAATATAATGAATTAATTGGCAAAACCGGGCCCCCACCTCCACCACCTCCTTCTCAAGAATTAACAATACAAATGGATATCGGAACAAGGCATAGCCAAGTTCAAAAGCTTCAGGAATTTCTAAAGATTGACAGCTCTATATATCCGGAAGGATTAACAACAGGATATTTTGGCAGATTAAGCCAGACCGCTATAGAGAGATTCCAATGCAGATATACTATTGTATGCTCCGGAACTCCTCAATCTACAGGATATGGAAGAGTTGGACCTTCAACCTTGCAAAAACTTAATGAAAGAATTAAGCTTGGGAAGCCTTAGGTAAGCAAATTTAGCAGAAATGAAATTTCTAACCCGATTTTTTGCATCTTTTATAGCGAGCGCGACAGGTATATTTATCGCATCAAAATTAATCTCCGGATTTACAGTAGAAAACACGCTTGAAGGATTGATAACTTTATCAATTCTTTTAGCGGTGATAAATTCATTTATCAAGCCGATTATAAAAATGATAATGACGCCATTTATAATACTAACGCTCGGTTTATTTAACATAATCATAAATGGCGCCATTCTCTATATGCTTGACATTTTGTCAATCAATCTTACAATTAATGGGCTATCAGCCTTAATCTATTCCACTCTAATTATCACCGCGATAAATATCGCTGTTAGTTACGCTGTAAAACATTAATTTATGCCTTTAATCACTATTTTTCAAATAATAATTTCAATAACCTTAATTGTTATAATTCTTCTTCAAGAGCGTTCAGCCGGCGCCGGCGGTCTTTTTGGCGGGGGAGGAGATGGAGGTTTCTATCAAAAAAGACGTGGGTTTGAAAAAAAATTATTCGCCGCAACTATAGTTTTAATCATTCTTTTTGCAGGACTATCTCTTTTAAATTTAGTAATATAATCTTTTACTAAACTTGCGTTTAAGTTTTATTAAATTATTAAATAATAATTTAGATTAACGCAAACAAACAATGTTTTCTAAATTCCATAAAATTTTTGACTCCTTAACTTCTAAAGAGCGGCAAATCTTTCAGACCGCTGTTTTGATTTTTGTAATTTCCTCTCTTTTAAATGGAGCAAATCTTTTTTATAAAAAAACCATTCTTGCGCCAATTGAAGGAGGGAATTATAAAGAAGGCTTAGTTGGCCAACCGATAGCCATAAATCCGTTAATTGCCAGAAATAACGACGTTGACCAGAGTTTAATTTCTTTATTATTCCAAGACGTTATTGATTTGACGGAAAAGTATAAGGTTACGGATAACCAAAAAACATGGACACTGGAATTAAAACAAGATATTTTTTGGAGTGATGGCGAGCCAATCACGAGTGACGACATCGTCTTTACTCTTCAGACAATACAAAATCCAGAAACCCACTCCAGTTTATTTTCCATTTGGCAAGGAGTGAAGGCTGAAAAATTAAATGAAAAAGAAGTCAGATTTATCCTTAAAACGCCTTACGCGTTTTTCTTAGAAAATCTTAAATCTTTAAAGATAACTCCTGAACATATATTCGGGACAATTCCGGCGGCAAATTTAAGAATTTCCGATTACAATTTTGAACCTATAAGCAGCGGTCCATATCAATTTTTAAGTTATTCCAAAAGACGAGACGGATTCATCAATGAATATCATTTTACCGAAAACCAATTTTTTAATGGTGGGAAACCTTTGATAAAGAATCTTATTTTTAAATTTTACCCGGATTATGAAAAGGCAATAGACTCCTTTAATAAAAAAGAAATAGACGGCCTTGGCGGATTATCTATAGCGGATATAGAAAAAATCAAAATAGGCCACCAAATCCGCAAAATAGATATCCCGAGATATTATGCTATATTTTTTAATTCCGGCACTAATGAAATTTTAAAAGACGGTAATGTAAGAAGTGCCTTGACATTAGCGGTTGATAGGGGGAAAATAATAACCACAGCGCTTAGAGGATATGGGATACCGATATCAGGTCCGATACACCCATCAATTGAAGGATTCCTAAACATTGAAGACGATATAAAATTTTCGTTAGATAAAGCAAAAGAGATTCTAGATGAGAATAACTGGAAAATAGGCGAAGACGGTATTGCCGCAAATACAATTAAAGGAAACGAAAATAAGCTTGAGTTTGAAATAATAGTTCCTGAAATCAATTTCTTAACCGAAGCAATAGATATTATCGCTCGTGACTGGCCAGGATAGGCGTTAAACTAAATCCGGTCATACTATCGCCTACTGAAATAACAAATGAGATAGTGAAAGCCAGGAATTATCAGATGATAATTTTTGGAAACATTTTAAAAACCACGCCTGATATATTTTCGTTTTGGCACTCTTCCGAGAGATTCCACCCGGGATTAAACTTGGGGCTTTACGAAAATGAAAAAGTAGATGCGCTATTAGAATTGATTAGAATAACAAATAACCAATCTTCCAGGATTCAAGCTATTCAAGAATTGCAAAGAATTATAACAAAAGACAAGCCCGCGATTTTTTTGTTTTCCCCGGATTACCTATATGCCGGACCTAAAAATTTAGGCGGTTTCAATGTAAAATTAATAGCATCGCCCACCGAGCGGTTTGAAGAAATAAATAAATGGTATTTGAAGACCGCAAGAGTCTTTAAGTAGATTTGGCATTGACTAGAGGTGCAATATATGTATAATAGAAATAACACTAAAATAACTTATATTTTGATGCGACTTGTTGAAAAACTTCTTCTGAAAATTATTTAAAAAACCGAGCGGCTCGCGTCATTCTTTTTTAATTTAAAAAATAATTCTTGAATGAAAAATAAATTTTATATTATTCCCCAATCTTTTTAATGAATTTTCAGAAGCGTCTAATTTGAAAGTCTTTAATATCTTAAATCAAACTAAAATATGCTAAAAACTAAAACATCTAAAACCGAAAAAGTCGCTAAGGCCAGAAGTATTGAAAACGAAAACGACGAAGTAAGATTTGTGCCTTTGGGAGGCTTGGAAGAAATCGGAAGAAATTGCGCTTTCTTTGAATATAAAAATGAAATTTTAATGATAGACGTTGGCATACAATTCCCCGAAGAAGAAACTCCCGGAGTGGATTACATTATTCCGAACGTTGATTATCTAGAGCCAAAAAAAGAAAGGATTAAAGGAATTATTTTTACGCACGGCCACTACGACCATATACACGCGCTTCCGTATTTGATAGAAAAATTAGGAAATCCGATTATATATACGGCAAAACTTACAAAAGCTTTAATAGAAAAAAGATTTAATGAATTTCCGAATCTTCCAAAGTTAAAATTCATAGTTGTAAAAAACGGCGACAAAGTAAAAATCTCAGAAAATTTTGAAGCTGAATTTTTTGATATTGCGCATACGATTCCTGATGGCTTAGGCGTAATCTTAAACACTCCTGTTGGTAAAATGGTCCATTTTGGAGATTTCAGATTGGAAATAAACAAAGAAGGGAAGCCTGTAAATCTAGATGCGTTTGAGCGTATAGGTAAAATGAAGGACGTTCATTCTATTTTTATAGACAGCACTAATTCGCTACGGGAAGGATTTTCTTTATCAGAAAAAACAGTTGAGGAAAATCTAGAAACGCTTTTTAAAAAAGCCAAAGGAAGGATAATCGTAGGAACATTCGCGTCTTTACTAGATAGATTGTCGGCAATGATAAAAATCGCTGATAAGTTGGGAAGGAAAGTTGCAATCAATGGCAGATCTATAAAAGATAATTTACAAATTGCTGAGCAATTAGGATATATAAAACCAAAAAAGGGCCAGATGATAGCCTTAGAAGAAATCAGGAATTATCCCGACAACAAAATAATGCTTCTTGTGACCGGTTCCCAAGGCGAACCTAACGCGAGACTTATGAGAATGGTTAGCGGGGAGGATAAAAAAATATCTTTGAAAACAACTGATACGGTGATATTTTCTTCCTCAGTAGTGCCCGGGAATGAACGCAGCGTCCAGGCGCTTCAAGATAATATAGCTCGCCAGGTTGATGAAATTTATAATGTAAAACTTCTTGATATTCACACCAGCGGCCACGCATTTGCAGAAGATATTAAATTGGTAATAAAAATGACCAAGCCGAAATTTATTGTTCCGGTTCATGCTTATTACTTTATGCGAAAACATGTAGCCAAACTAGGTGAAGAAATAAAATTTCCGAGAAAGAATGTGATTATGATGGATAACGGTCAAGTTGCAAAACTATCCAAAGACAAATTTGTAATCTCGCAAGAAAAAGTTCCGGCATTCTATGTTATGGTTGACGGTTTGGGAGTCGGAGATGTGGAAGAGGTTGTATTGCGAGACAGAATGATGTTAGCCGAGGAAGGTATGGTCGTCATTATCGCGACTTTAAACAGAAACACCGGCAGAATTTTAAAAAATCCAGATATCATATCACGCGGATTTATTTATTTAAGAGAAAATAAAAAATTGCTGGATGAGATAAGGAAAAGATTGCGGGGAATTATCGGGAGAATCCCAAGACAAGAATCTGACCCGGATTATGTAAAGATGATGGTAAGAGAACAAATCGGCCAGTTTTTATATTCAAAAACAAAAAGGCGTCCGATGATTCTACCGGTTATAATTGAAGTCTAATCTTATTTTCCAATAGAGATAAAAAGAGTTTTGCCGTTTATTTTATATTCTGCGTAAGAAACAAGCCGAGATGATTTTTTATCGTTTAGATTAATAAAATCAAGCTTCTTGGCTTTAACAAGTCTTTTAAATTCAACCAAATTTTCTTTTAGAATAGAGATAAATTCCTCGGGTAGCCTAAGTTTTAAATCCACTAAATCTGAAAAATCGCATCCGGCTTCCTGTCTCGCCCTTTGCGCGGCGCGCGTTAATTCTCTTACAATACCTTCCCTGTAGAGTTCCTGCGTTATTCTCGTATCTATTTCAACTTCAGTTTCTATTTTTGAATCAAAGACAATTTTTTTGACATTTATCTCTTCACGAAGAATCTTTAATAAATCCTTGTGATTTTTGATTCCGGATTTCTGATTTTTGATTTTAAGCAAAGCGATCGGCTGTTTTATCTTTATGCCGTGTTTTGCTCGTTCCTGGAGGGCAAGTCCGACAATTTTCCGCGCCTCATTCATTAAACGTATTATTTTTTTATCCGGTTCACCAGCTTTTTTTGGCCAATCTTCTAAATGGACGCTTTCTTTTTCCCCGCGCAAACCTTTATAGATAAAGTCAGATATGAAAGGCATAAACGGCGCGGTTAATTTTGACAGCTCAATCAGAATATAACGCATGGCGACTGCCGCGTTTTTCTTATCTATGGTGTCCTCTGATTTAAAACGATTCCTTGAGCGGCGTATATACCAGTGAGAAAAATCTGAAATAAAATCTTTTATTGGGCGTGTAGCTTTTATGACATCAAAATTTTCTAGGCCGTCGGTTACCTCAAGTTTTAACTGATTCAGCCTGGATTTTATCCATTTATCCAAAATATTCTTTCCATCCAAATTTAGTTTAGTATTATGGGCAGTTTTTAAATCAGAACCCTCAAAACTATACATTTTATAAAAGTAAAAGCTATTTAATAGCAAATTCAATACTTTGTTTTGCGCTTCTTTTATGCCGAGGTCGGAAAAATTCAAATCTTCAGCCCGCATAACAACGCTTGACATAAAATAATATCTAAGCGAATCAGCTCCATATTTGTCTAAATTCTCTATCGGGTCCGTATAATTTCCTTTTGATTTACTCATTTTAGAACCATCTTCCGCTAGAATCGTGCCCGTTGTTAAAACATTTTTAAAAGCCGTATCGTCAAATAAAATTGCTGATATAACAAGCATGTAATAAAACCAAGTTCTGGTCTGCGCAATATATTCAGAGATAAAATCTCCGGGGAAACGTTTTTTAAACTCATTTTTGTTTTCAAAGGGATAATGATATTCGGAAAAGGGCATAGAAGCCGCTTCAAGCCAACCGTCCACCACTTCCGGAACTCTCTTCATTACTTCTCCTTCATCATTAACCCAGGTTATCTCATCAATATAAGGCCTATGGCAATCAATTTCATAATCGGCATTGTGCGGAAAAAATGAGAAGTCAATTTTTACAACCTCGCCTGTTTTTGCTTTTTTATAATCAGAATCACGCACATCTTTATTGCTTAAACCGCAAGCAAGCACTCTGGCGGTTGAGATAATCGCTCCGTGAGAAATCACAAGCACATTTTTATTTTTAGAAGACGCCTCTATTTCAAATAAAAATTCTCCTACCCGCCTGCGGAGTTCTCTATATGTTTCGCCTCCGTCAGGAGCTTTATTGAATTTATCGCTTAACTTGCCGAAAAGAGAATGGTATTCTTTCAATGTTTTACCGCTCATTTTGCCGGCATTTAATTCCCTTATTCTTTTGTCGTAAATTATTTTATTCTGCGGAATACCTAAAGATTTGGCGACTATCTTTGCGGTTTCTTTCGTTCTGATAAAATCAGAAGCGTAAATAAAATCAATTTTCTTTTTTGAAAGTTCTAACCCTGATTTCTTCGCTTCTCTTCTTCCTTTATTAGTAAGGGAATCTTTCTTCCTAATATCAGAATTTAATATTCCCGCAACATTGCTTTCGGCTTCTCCGTGCCGCATAAAAAAATATCTATTGCCGGACTCTATTTTTTCTTTTAATTCGGAAAACGAGCTAATCACTTCAGTTTTACCGGTTTCGCTTTTCCAAATAGGCAAAGGCGAGGCCCAATATCTATTCCTTGAGATAGTCCAATCTGGAGCGCTTTCAATTATTTTTAAAAATCTTCCAAGCTTCAAATGTTCTGGAAACCAGTTTATCTTTGCGTTTAATTTTATCAATTTATTCTTGATTTTTTGAATATTTATAAACCAGGAAGTAACCGCGTTATAAAAAAGAGCGGTGTCGCATCTATGGCAATGCGGATAAGAATGCGCATATTTCTCTTTTTTGAAAATTAAATTTCTTTTTTCTAAATTTTCCTTAATCGCCTTTTCTGCTTTTTTGAAATATCGTCCTTGTATAAATTTTGGAGCTTTATTTGTAAAAATTCCTTTTTCATCAAGTAAAGGAACCATTGGTAAATCAAGGCGCATTCCAAGCTCATAATCATCTTCTCCGTAAATAACGGCAGTATGAACTATTCCGGTTCCTTCTTCAGTATTTACAAAATCGGCATCGGATACATACCACGCTTTTTTGCCGGAATCTTCCACCTCTTTAATTTTATAAAGCGGTTCGTATTCCAAGCCAAGCAAAGCTTTCCCTTTTATGTTTTTTTTAAAAATTGTTTTTGTGTTCGGTAAATTGCCCAGTTCTTCAAATCTTGAAGCGGCAATCACGATGTGTTCATTTGCTCCCTCTATCAAAGAGTAGGTAATATCTTTCCGAACAGCCAAAGCTACGTTGCCCGGTAGGGTCCAGGGCGTTGTAGTCCACGCCAATAAATACGTATCCTTCGGCAGTCCTTTTTGTTCCGGATTTTTAACTTTGAATTTTACCGTAACCGCTTCTTCAACAATATCTTTATAACTGTTATCCATCTGGACTTCTGCTTTGGCAATGGGAGTTTCGCATCTTGGACAATAGAGCAAAATTTTCTTGCCTTCGTAAAGAAGACCTTTATCGTGAATCTTTTTCAAAGCCCACCACACGCTCTCTGTGTATGCGGCATCCATTGTCATATAAGCTCTGTCGTATTCCGTCCATCTGCCGACTCGGTCTATAAATTTTTTCCAATCTCTCGCATAACGCAAAACCGAATCTCTGCAAGCCTCATTAAATTTTTTCACCCCGATTTTTTCTATCTCGGTTTTGTCTTTAAGATGTAATTTCTTTTCAACCATATTTTCAATAGGCAAACCATGGCAATCCCATCCCCATCTTCTTCTAACATAATAACCCTGCATGGTTTTATATCTCGGGATTACGTCTTTAACAATGGAACCAAGGAGTGAACCGTAATGAGGCAAACCGTTTGCGAACGGCGGGCCGTCATAAAAAATAAATTCGCCTTTTACGGCTTTCTTTTTGAGCGTTTTCTCAAAAATTTTATTTTTATTCCAAAAATCAAGAATTTCTTTCTCTATTTCGGGCAAATTTAATTTTTTTAAATCATCTAACATGCGTGATTATTTAAAATCCTAGCGAGCAATAACAAGCAGTTTTCTAAATATTAAATATAAAGAGTTATGTCCGGCAATAACTTTACAACCATCACATTTTATCAGGTTTTGAAATGCCCATCAAATCAAGCGCGTTGCCTAAGACGATTTTTACAGCGCAGACTAATGCCAGTCTTGCAGCTAAAATTTTTTCATCTTTTACTATTACGCGCTCTTTTTCATAAAAATTATGGAAGGCTTTTGCTAATTCTATTGCGTATCTCGTTAGACGATTAACTCTGTAATCTTCCGCTATTTGCTCCACGATGTCCGGAAATTGAATCAATTTTAATATTAGATTCAGTTCCGGCTCGTTCTTCAAAGCGTTTAAATCAGTTTTGTCGGAAATTTTAGTTTTTGCTTTGGCGATAATATTACTTGCTCTTACATAGCCGTACTGGACATAGTAAACCGGATTCTTTAAAGATTCCTCTTTTGCCAGTTCTAAATCAAAATCCATATGGGTTTCAGGGGCATACATTAGCAAAAAAAATCTGGCAACGTCAGGCTTTACGGCGTCTAACAATTCTTCAAATGTCATAAATTCGCCTTTGCGTTTAGACATTTTTATTTTTGCATCGCCTTTAACGATTCTAATCGTTTGCGTGATGATAATTTCAGAATTTTTTAAGCCGACTGTTTCCGCGACCGCTTGGACTCTGGCTTTATATCCATAATGGTCAGGCCCCAAAATATTAATTTTCTTTTTAAAACCGCGCTTTTTAGTTTCTAAATAATGTCCGGCATCTGCCAGAAAATAAGTAGGGAACCCATCTTTAGTTATCAACACTCTATCTTTATCATCTCCGAAGTCGCTTGTTTTAAACCAAACAGCGCCGCCGTTTTTGTAAGTCAGATTTTTCTTTTTAAAAATTGCTTCAGCCTTTTCCGGAAGATTTTTTTTGTAAATATGGTTTTTTTCAGAAGTCCATCTGTCAAATTTAATGCCGGCTTTTGTTTTGAGCATTTTCTTAATGTCGGAAAGAAAATCTTTTGCGGCTAACTCTCCCAATTTCAAAGGATTGTTTATATTTTTTTTCACCAGCGTAAAATTTTTCTCTGCCCAAACATCAATATATCCGCCTTTATAAAAATCCTCGTTTCCTTCTATCAAACCTCGTTTTGCCAGAATCGATTTACCCAAAGTTAAAATTTGTCCGCCTGTATCATTGACATAATATTCTCGCTCAACCTTATAGCTTGAAAAAGCGAGCGTTGAAGAAATCGCATCGCCTAAAAACCCGCCCCGTCCATTTGCTAAAGTTAAGGGCCCGGTGGGATTAGCAGAAACAAATTCCACCTGCACGCTTTCGCCTTTGCCGATTTTATTCGTTCCATATTTTTTCTTCTCAGCTAAAATTTCCTGTAACTGCGTTTGCAAAACCTTTTTTGAAATCCAAAAATTAATAAATCCCGGCGGCGCGACTTCAACGCGGTCAAAGAATTCTTTCTCGTCTTCATTCTTGATTTTTTCCGCCAAACGCCTTGCCAGGTCAATTGGAGTAGTCTTTAAAATGCCGGCAAGCCTCAAAGCGATGTTCGTAGCGTAATGGCCGAATTGAGAATTATCCGCAATCTCAACGGTAAAGTCTATTTTTTGGTCAATTGTTTTCTGCACCAAATCAAAAATTGTTTTTTTCATAAACTAAATTTACTCAAACTTTTAAATCCAGTATAACTTGAAAAATCCAATAATCAAATACGGCAAAATAGAACTCAAATGTAAATTTGTCAAGAAAAGGTAAGCTTATTATAATTAAGCAATGACAATATACGCACAAAATAAGCGCGCGCGTTTTGATTATGAAATAATTGAAAGCCTTGAAGCCGGGATTGAATTAAAAGGGCACGAAGTAAAAGCGGTTAAAAAAGGGCGGATAAATCTGTCCGGCGCATTTGCTGCGCCAAAAAATAAAGAAATTTTCTTGCTAAACGCGGACATTGAACCATATCAGCCTAAAAATACGCCACCCGGCTATAATCCAAATCGCTCACGCAGATTGCTTTTAAATAAAAAAGAAATTGAATATCTGCTAGGAAAAATAAAATCCGAGCGCTTGACTATAGTGCCGATAAAAGTGTATAATAAGCGAGGTTTTGTAAAACTGGAGTTAGTCCTTGCAAAATCAAAAAAGAAACGCGACAAACGTGAGTTAATTAAAAAAAGAGAGACAAAACGTGAAATCGCGCGAACTTTAAAAAA
>Ga0210057_1004271_pt1 | contig 19169 bp, 12 predicted proteins | sample CryGeyCG2114_010_2_FD_183968 | JGI IMG/M metagenome (GOLD analysis project Ga0210057, IMG submission 183968) | Groundwater microbial communities from aquifer - Crystal Geyser CG10_big_fil_rev_8/21/14_0.10 (SPAdes) (version 2) | ecosystem: Environmental > Aquatic > Deep subsurface > Groundwater ...
AAATTATCTGAAAACCTGTAGCGGACAATCTTTTCCGCCGCCTTACAAAGGAAGATAGGCGTGAAGTTTACAACCCGTATATTTCGAATCTCGTCCATCCTGGCGTGCCTTATCTTGATCTATTCTCAAGCAATTTTGGCCAGCAATTTTGAGGGCATTTTACCCGCCAATAATATTGCGGAATCGCAATTGTATTTAAGTGCAAGAAAAGAACGGGTCATTTCGGCCTATTTATCCCGCCCATTGCCTGACTTTAGCAAAGACAGTAGTGGAACTTTTGGCAATATTGCACTGGCGCGACTTATGGCCGACTATGCGGTTGATGAATTAAGGCAGGCGATTCTATCTCCCCAAACTAAACCCTATGCCAAAGTCGGCACTGACATTACCATTTTGCCCGGACTGTGTGAAAGGCACGGCGATTATGATTTCATGCTGCAATATCTGGTGCGATTGGCCTATTTATCGCGATCACAAAACAACACAAGACTAGGAGAAATGGCCTATAAAAAATTAATCTTCTATCTTCTAAATACCAACGGGTCCCACCACTATTCAACATTTTCCCTGGGACTTTGCGGAGTTCATAAAGATACAGAAAACCATATTTTAATGACTGAAACTTCTCGCTATCTAAGCAATCAGCTCTTATATGAGAGACCGGAAATTCCAGATGCCAAACGCAAAGAGTATGATAATGAACTTAATGGTTCTAACAAATGGATGCTAAAACACTTACAAAATTTCTTTCTCAACTATTTTGAAGAATACAACTCCAAGCCTTATCAGGGTTATACCGTCCTGGCCATTTCCAATCTGTACAAGAATGCCTGGAACCCGCAGGTAAAACTTAAAGCTCAAATGTTATTAGATCTTCTTTCCGCCGTCTTTGCGGTCCAAAGCAACCGTCTCCGTCGCTTAGTTCCTTTTCGCCGCCAGCCCAAATTTGAGCCCATGACCAGACCGGTTTTGGCCGATGCCGAGACGGCGCGCCATACTTACCTGGCAGGCAGTTTTCACTATCTCAAGGCCCAGCCAATTCCTTGGCAAGTTCCCTACGGCGATCATCTTATGTTGGGTGCCATCATCAACGATTACAAAGTTCCTGATTTAATTCTTGATTTGATTATTGGCGGCAACAATAAATCATATTTCCAAAAAATAAGGCACGATACAGTTGAAATCTACTATGCCAGGCCGGAGTTTACTTTAAGCGCTGGAGGTTATTACACTAATCACTTTGATATGGCGACTAAGGAACAAGATGGTTGGGCCCGTCCTACTGCTATCATACCCAGCGAAGATTTATCAGCTGACTACGCCAATTGGATAAGATTCACAGGACACAATAACCGGCTTAAACGCAAAAATACCTGTCTGTATAAGAACTTTGCTTGTGGCCTTGGCATGCAAATCCCCGAATCTATACCTGAAAATTGTCAGGAGGCATATGGCCATTGGACCTTTTTCAATTTTAATTCACCAACCTGTCCTCTAAAATATGGTTTTTATGTCGCTACCTGGAAACAAGAATGCAAATCCCTGGCATGTATGTTTAAGGGCGATAATTTCGGATTCCTGGAAGTTCGTGCGGCCAATGAAATTGGCTACGAAAACTTTAAGAATTCTATCTGGGTTGCCAACCAGGCACGTCAATTTAAATTTAACAAAATTGCCCACTTTAAGAACTCCTATGGAGAAGAAATCAAATTTAAATTTCGGGAAAAGAAAGATAAGTGGGAAATTTATTCTGCTGATGATGAAAAGTTTGAAAGAGAATTTAAAAAATGGCCATTTTTTAGTGGCGATGTTTTAAATGAAATTGGCCCTGGACTGATTGAGATCAAAAATGAGGGAAGAGGGGATACTTTAACTTTAGATGTGCGCGATCCTTTGAATCCTAAAAGAATCTTTAGTCATCCATCGGGAAATTAATTTATGCTTAAAATCGTCATCCTCGCCTTGACTTGTTTTCTGGCATTTCACGCCCATGCCTTTGGCATCCGCATGCTTTCTCCTACCAAAGAGGTTTTCTTACAAGAGAATTTGAACAAAACCAACCTGGTAGTAGAAATAAAAGGTTGCAAAAAAACGCCGACTGGACACTTTTGGAGTTCCCATAAAAACATTCAATTTAAGATGCAAAAGCTGCCTTTCAAATATCATTGGGCGGCCAAGATAAGTATAGAGAACGAGCACCAGGGCATATTTTATTTTCAATGTGGAAAACATTCTCGTAGCTTCTTTCGAAAAATCCATTTAGAAAATCTGGCACGCGGTCCCATACTTGTGGCGAAAAGTTTTATACGTACTCATTCTGCTCCAAAACTCTCCTGGAACTGGAGTGAGGCCATCCTACTTTATGCCATGGCAAAATATTCAGATGACAGGCTGAGTATGTGGCAGCAAGAACTGACTCAATATCTCAAGCAATATCATCAGTACTATTTACAAAATCCTCCCAAAATTGATTGGGCCGATCGCTGCCCAAGTGCTTTAAGCGGCCTTTTGCTAGCAAAGCAGACAGGTGATAGGACAGGCCTAGCTAACGCCCATCGCGTGGCCGACTTTCTTCATAACAGCAAAAGAAATGCTTTTGGCTCTCTCAACCATTTTGGTAATGATACTTTTATGGCACGTCTTTTTCCTGCCAGCATTTGGGTTGATTCACTCATGATGTGGGCGCTCTTCGCAGTTCAATATGGCAAAGACATGAACGACCAATCGCTATTTGATTTTGGTCTGGAGCAAATGGAAATCTTTTATAAATACCTTTACTCGAAGCAGACGGGACTCTTTTACCATGCCTGGAATGTGGATAAAAATACTCCCTATCCCAAAAATAATACTTTTTGGCTAAGAGGCAATGGTTGGGTCATAGCGGCCTTGATTGATATGCTTGATCAGCTTCCACCCAGTGATGCTCGTTATAAGCCGCTAGCACAAAAATTCCAAGGACTGGCCCATGCAACTTTGAAATATCGCCTTGATAACTTTCTATGGGATACACTTATAAGTATGCCTGGTAAAGGTTACAGCGAAAGCTCAGGCAGCGCCTTGATCGCCTACGCCTATGCCAAGGGTGCCCGACTTAAATTATTGCCAGCAGAATTTAAACATCGCGCGCTCGAAACCTATAACGCCCTTAATGCACGCTTAATAAATGAAAAAGATAAAAGCTCACTGCCAGAGATTTCGTGGCTGACCATGCCTTACGGCCCTCTCGTGTATAAAATCATTCCACGGAAAAAAAATATGCCCTACGGGATAGGCGCCTATCTGCTTTTGGCCCGGGAATTTGAGCTATAGACCAGTGCTATCCAAATCTCCTTCAAGATAGAGATCGCCAAATTTTTCTTTAAAAAAAGCAATGGCCTGCTGGCGCGCTTCGCCCACTAACTTAAAGGCAGAAATCGGTTTGCGATGATGCAGTCCTGCCTTAGAAAAAACATTGTCACCATCACTTTGATCGGCAACAAAAAGATCCACGCGCGCCGGCCCAATCCCGCGAAAAGCTCCGCCGGTATCACGCACCATAAATAAACCATTGTGAACAGAACCATCTGGCAGAACCAGATTTTGGGTGGCGGGAACAAAAATGATCTCTCCTGCTTTATGCGCCACAAGATCTGCTGCTATGGTGTGGAAGGGGAGAAGACAAAGGCCATTAACCCCCTCACCGAAACGACACTTAGTCATTACGCGAAAGCGCCCATTGCCGGCCCAATTGACAGTGAAATCACCCTGACCGCGGTCCTTGATAATGCCGGTTCCTTCCATCACTAAATTTTTAAAAAAGCGCGTGCACACCTGGGCCAATTTGTTACCTTGAGGGTCAAGTACCTGACTCAATTCATGCCCTTGGTACTGAACACCACGGTAATTTCCAACACACGAAATCTTGGATTCGTTGGCTATAAAGTAAGTCGTGGGGAGTATATCAGGGAGAGCGACATAGTCTTCACTCAAGTAACTCTGTTCTGCATGAGCAAAACTCATCACTGTAAAGATCAGTAACATGACCGCGTAACGTGCCATGGGGCACCTCCTAAAATAAGCTAAATAGTTAATACATAATTAGAACTTGATTTATCAGATATTGCAAAAAAAAATTTGCGCAAATCACAAGTGACATTTTTTGTTATTTTTTGAGAGACTAGAGTAAATACAGGTTCAAAGTTTTAGACTTATAGGAGGCCAATGAAAACAGCAACCATGGTGGTTTTGCTTATCCTTCTCTTTATACTTGGAATCTATCTTGGAAGTTCAAAACATGAAGCTTCACCGAAGGTTGTAAAAGCATTGGCAAGGAACTCCAGTAGCGATAAGAATTTAGATTCCTCTTCTGGTGGCACGCCCCAATCAACTGGCAAGCAATCTTTCATTACCAGTCAGATAAAAAACCAAGGCATCTACACCAGATTATTAAATAGTCCCTTCTCGCAGCGAGAGTCGAATTTGAATGAATTACTACATGGCTCGCAAGCAGCAGAAATTCTTTTTACCGCCCTTTTTTTTAATCAGCGTGAGCAGGAAGATCCTGAGGCCGCCTTAGTGCGTGAAGAGGCCTATGCATTGGCGCAAAAAAATTCCCGGCAATCAATACATGAAATCCGCCAATTGCTACAGCAGTCATCAGAGAGACTATCACCCGAAGATAAAATGCGGCTGCTGGATATGGCCGCCAATTTAAGTGGGGTAGAGAATGAACTGAAAGAGCTGGCCTACGACACCATGGTAAACGAAAAATTCGCAGCTCGAATCTTGCCTGACCAAACCCAAACAGAAAAACAATTAAACCAATCCTTAAGCACAAATTTTGAAATGATGGTACCCATCATGGCCTATAGTATGGCGCTTGGACTTTCCCATGATGCCCACCAGGACGTAAAATTGACCGTCGACGCCTTGTCAGCGCAACCAGATTACATGGTCCAAAACAAAATTATTCAGGCCTTTCTTTCTAAAAATCCAAAAATGCAAAGTGAATTACAAAATGAAGTTGCCAGTGCCCAAATAACTCTAGCGACAACTTTTCCAAGCAACCTGGCAACGCCTGCACCTGAAGCGCAGGAGACTCCTCCCGCCAATGCCACGACCGAGTACGTTATTGATCAAACTCCGGAAAACCAAGAGGAAAAATAATGCGCAAATTACCTGGAAGTTTTAAATTCGGCCTGTTTGCGTTGCTTGTTCTTATTCTTGGCATTGTCACTGGCAACGTTTTTTTTAATGGTGAAAAATCACAGCAACCGGGCCCAAACGATTCTGCTACTTCAACGCCCCTGACGAACGAAATTAAGCATGAATTATTACAAGACACTGCAAATATAAAGACCCTACAAGAAAGAAGCGGCGTGAATGAAGATGATAAGGCATCCGATAGTTCACTTTCTCAAAAAGAGCAACAATTCCAAGATTTAATCAAAAGCAATGGGCTAGAAAAAGTCTATCAAGACATGGCGACAGTTTTCCCCGAAACAGATGTAGGCCAGGACTTGCTCAAAATGGCAACTCTGATTGAACTGGAAGAGCAGGCCGGCGGACCCGAATCCAAAATGGTCGATGCCATCAAGGCAAAGTTGCAAGATAGACCAGAGGAAGTTTTGAATAATTTGAAAACCGCCTTCTCTAACTTGCCGGATAAATACTCGGCAGAAAAACAGTCACTATTGCAGTATGCTTCAAAAATTGAGGCCAGTGAATCAGCGCGCATTGATTTCTTGATGAACGAGGCAAAAAGACCTATTAAGTACGATGAAAATGGTCGCTATGAAGGTGTGGCTAAGTACAATATCAGCACCGCCTTTTACGCTATCACAAATGTAGTTGGCATGAAGGAGGATCAAATTGAACCTTTGCTGCGCAATTTACTGGAAGCTCAACAACAAGATCCCGAGGCCCAAAGACTTTTAATTCACACTTTTAGCCGTATTTCACAAGATCGTGCCAACGAAATCCGCAAAGAGTACTCATTAGATAAGTAACGACTGCTTGCCCATGCTTATCGCGTCTTGATTCCGTTTATATGATCAATGATCTTTACAGCGTCACCTGAACGGTAAACGTAGTACGTTCTAGAATTAAATGGTCTTAGGTCTAAGGTAATCCCAAATATAGAGAAGGTTGTGTAATTTGGTAGCTTTTCAATAAAACGATTTTTAACCACAGCATTCCAAGGATCATTAAAAGTAATATTTATCCCATTGGCATCATAGTAGTAACCATTGACGGCAATAACGTGACCGCCATTACGCCCGTAGCTACAATATTTTTTTGAACCAATATGCGAACATTTTTCTTTATAATGTCCATAAGTCAAAATATGTGCCTGACTATCAAGTACCAAGGACCGGATATGGGAATTACTGATGGAAACATTCCAAGCATCATCTAAATTGCTGCTACCACCTGGAAAATCTCTTTCACGGTCTCTAAATTTTTTTACATTATGGCCCGAGGTGCCGCCAGTTGAAGATGTATTCATAGCAGCGCCAAAATTCTTTATTCTATCAATTTCACTCTTATTGATAAATTTGTTATAGGTCCAAGTGCTACTACTGGCACTACTTGAACTACCAGTATAGTAACTAAGCCCAGCAAATGTTAGGGCCGAAAGGCCCATGGCCGCCGAAGTCGGGGCGCAGTGCATATCGCTAACAAGTCTTTGGTTGTAAAGTTTCATATTCTTAAAAAAACAACCATTGCTGGAGCTTGACCAAGTACAATTTAGACGATTCCCGGCAAAAGAATTTGAAGCTGAAATCATTCCCAAGATGGCCATAGAGAAGAGAGTTAATTTGTGCATAGTTATTCCTGATAATCCGCCAACGTCCTGCAATTTGTTTTAATTTCGGTTCTTATTGAGTCTAATTTAGAAATAAACTTTTCCTGTCAACTTAAACCTAAGTCTTTGTAATCCTAATCGATCAATGAGCAAAAGTCTGAGCTTTGCTAGCAATATTTTGAGGCAGTTCTTGGGATAGGATATTTAAATTTGAATTCTTATCTCGTTTTTATCCCATTCATATGATCAATGATTTTTACGTTGTTGCCAGAGCGGTATAGATAAAAGGTGCTCTTACCGTAAGGCCGGCCATCAAGCTCAAAAAATCCCAGCAATTTTTTATTCGTCAAATTTGGCAAATAAGTAAGCTTGCGATTATTTTGAACTGCATCCCATGGGTTATTAAAGGTGATAGTGGTCGCATTATTCTCATCATAATAGTAGCCATTGACGGTAATAACATGTCCGCCATTGCGATCATAAACGCACATCTTGCTTGCTCCAATTCCAGTGCATTTCTCTTTGTAGTGCCCATAATCCAAGATATCTACTTCACTTTGCAATATTTTAGACTTTAAAAATGAGTTGGTAATATCCACATCGCTTGCCGTGGCGAGTGATTTCGTGGCCCCAGGAAAATCACGATATCTATTTCGAAATTTTTTAATATTGCGTCCCGAAGTCCCATTCACTGCCGAAGTTTTCATAATTTTTGCAAAATTTACAATCCTATCTTGTTCACTTTTATTAATAAAATTTGTCATGGTCCAAAAGGCCGAACTCTCGCTATCCGAATCTCCAACGTAATAACTCTTTCCTCCGTATGTCAGAGCAGATAGGCCCATAGCAGCAGCGGTAGGAGCGCAATGCATATCACTGACAATTCGCTGGTTATAAAGCTGCATGTTTTTAAAAAAACAACCATTAGAAGAACCAGACCAGGTGCAAATCAATCTGTTTCCAGCATGGCCTGAGCTTGATGCAAATAAAACACTCAAGATTAAACTTTTTTTCAATAGCTTTTTCATACCACAACCCCTAATCATCCCCCGAATCAATACTTACTATTTCAGTTGGTCTGTCTTCTTGGCAGGACCTCACCCCAAGGCAATGACAAGAATTACCGAACCAAATTTTTTTGGCCCAGATTGACCTTCTGCCATAAAATACTAAGTTGTGGATAATATGCAAGCGACTATGAAAAACTAACAGGGTAGGGGAAATTATCTTGAGCTATAAACCAAACCCTTTGGATACCACAGATATCGAATTGCCAAAGGAATTAAATGACTTGGCCAGCACTCTGGCACGCAATACCCACGAAGTATGGGCGTCCCATCGTATGCAGGAAGGATGGAAAATAGGGCCAAAGCGCGATGATGAACTTAGGACTCATCCCTGCTTGGTCCCCTACGAAACGCTATCGCAGGAAGAACAGAATTATGATCTCAATACTTCTCAAGAGACACTCAAGCTGATCTTGTCTATGGGATTTAAAATTATCCCGCCACAAGAAGATATCGTTATTTCAAATCTGCAAATAGGAAAGGCAGATGAAAGATTTGTTCAAGAAATACTGCATAAAATTGAAAGTGCAAAAACAATTGATGAGCTTAAACATCTCACCCTCGCGCGCCAAAATAGTGCCTGGAAACATCATCCAAGCCTATACATTGCAGCAGGTGAAAAGTCCATCCGCTTAGGCGAGCCTCTTATTGGCTACGACCTTATTTCTGAAGGGCTTTCTCTATTTCCCAATGATGAAAAACTACCATTCCTTCTGGGACTCAGCGCCTCAAGAATTGGAATTTTTGGTGCGGCCAGAGACATCATTGAAGAAGTTCAAAAAAGACGCCCCTTGAATGAAGACGAACTTTCTTGCTTAGGCAAAACCTACAAGGAGTTATGGTCAAAATCATTAGGAAAAGACCGCTTTTCAATTAAAAAAAGTTACCATTACTACCACCAGGCGTACCTTGAAAAAAAAGGCATCTACAGCGGTATTAACAGTGCTACCGTTGCTTTACTACAAGGGGATGAAAAACAATCAAACATTATTGCTCAGGAAGTGTTACAACTTTGTCAAAAATCTCAGATTAAAGATTACTGGGTTTTGGCGACTCAAGCTGAGGCCTACTTACTGCTAGATCAGTTAGAAATGGCCTTCATATGTTACACTCAGGCGATCGAGGGAAACCCTGACAATACCGGCGACTTTGTCACCACAAAAAATAATATCAATCTCATCCTGATGAAAAAAAAAGTGGCAGAAAGTTTTAGCAGTAAGCTGGACGAACTTTTTAAAATTCCTGATGTGCTCATTTTTACCGGTCATAGGGTTGACTCAAAGAACTCAAGGGCGCCGGCCCGACTACCAGAGAAATTACTCGCCCAAGTAGATCAACATATCCATGAGTATCTAAAGCATAATAAAAATATCATCACTTATTCTTCCGCCGCATGTGGCTCTGATATTCTTTTTCTAGAGGCGGCCCAATCGCTTGGAATTCAAACGAATATTGTTTTACCTGGCCCAATTTTAACCTTCAAAGAAAATAGCGTGGTTAAAAATACTGACGAGCTATGGGGAAAACGCTTTGATGACGTGATTAAAAATGCCCACGATATTATTCTTCTGGGGCGAGATGAAAAAGAATTAAGAGATGTTTCTTATGATTTTGCAGGACAGATTATCATAGGACTGGGAAGGATGAGATCAGTGCAACTCAAATCCAAACTTAGAGGCCTAGCGGTCCTAAAAGAAGGAACCAACAAGCTTCTAAGTGGCGCCCGCGCTCTTTGCCACGAGCTCAAAACTCAAGGAACTCCATTTGATGTCATCTCAATTGATCAGCTTCAAGGCGGCAAGTTTAAGAGTAATACCGCAAACAAAAAAGCATTTTCAAATAAGCCTCTTAAAAATCGCCGCATTGATAACGATTCAAAAATCATGGCACTCTTTTTTGCAGATGCTGTCAACTTTTCAAAACTTCAAAATGAACTATACCCATTATTTGAAAGTTCATTTTGGGGATTGGCCAATAATATTTTGCGCGACTTCAAAGTGGTAGTTAAAAATACTTGGGGAGATGCACTTCACCTAGTTTTTCCAGAAATTGAACAGGCCGGATTGTTTTCTTTAAAACTAACAGAGGAAATTGAAAAATATAACTGGCCCAAATTGGGACTACCAAGTGATCTTAACTTGCGAATTGCTTTACACGCAGGACCGGTTTTTGAATCTAAAAGTCCTATCACTAAAACTAGAACCTTTGTCGGTAGCAATGTTTGTCGGGCAGCGCGAATTGAGCCTATGACTCCTCCTGGTCAGGTTTTTGCCAGTCAAGAATTTGCCGCATTGGTAGCGGCCAAGAATATAAAAACATTTCATTGCACCTATGTCGGACAAATGGCGATGGCAAAAAACTATGGTATCTTTCCCACTTATCACTTGACCCGTACACATATGGCAGTAAGTACTAAAAAAAACCCAAAGGAGAAAAAACATTAAAAAAGTATCGGTAAGAAAATCGCTTGCCTCCAAGATTACATTTTTTACTGTTTTTATGGTGTTTCTGGCCTCAACCCTGGTAGGTTCAGTTTTTTATATGGGACAGATCGAGAACCATGAAGAGCAGACCCGTGCGCGACTGGAAAATCTGGCGCATTCACTCATTCCAACATTTTTAAATGAATTGCATGAACTGGACCACGATGCAAATTATCTGGCACATTTACCGCAACTACAGAAGGGGCTGCTCAAGAATTTTTCCTATTTCAAAGATAATTATCAAGACGAGATCTATCCGTTCTTAAAAACATTTCTAGAGACCAAAAGTCATATCGTCGATGTCAAAGTAGTCGATGCCTTGGGACGAATGATAAAACTTGACTTGACCCCAGATGAGCGCGTCGAAGCGGCACCAGACAATCAACCGGAGATTAAACCCGAACCCGGGCCAGAGGTTATCTCCGTCGTCAATACGAATTATAAGATGGCGGACTATCCTAAGAATAAATTCTATTTGTCTGAGATAACACTTTTACGCAAAAATTTGGATATCTCTGGCAAGCGCATCCCCGTTATTGAGGGCATCCGACCTATTTTTCAAAATAACCGACCAATAGGAATGATTGTGTTAAGCCTCAATCTGGCCCCTACCTTCAAGGCGATGCAAGATAAACTGACGCTTAGAAATGCCGATGTTTACCTGACAAATGACAATGGCGACTACCTCATGCACCCAGATATATCCAAAACCTTTGGCTTTGAATTTGGTAAAGATCTCACCATTCAAAAAGATTTTTTAAAATCGATGGCGCTATTTGCACCCGAGGCCAAGGCCTTGACTTTTAGTCCTTCATTTACCAAGGCGGACGAACTCATGCACCTTACTAAGATAAATTTTGATCCAAATAATCACAATAGATTTTTAGCTCTTGGTGTAAGATACGCTTATGACAAAGAAGTCGAAAATTTCAAAAGTATCCGAAGTCGTAGCTTTTTATTTTCAGGCATACTCCTTTTCCTCGCAGTTTTTGCCACCTACTTTTACACCCGAAGCATTACTGGCGATTTAAACAAGATTACACGTGCCGCCGAACAGTATGCTCGTGGTGATAGCGATTTTGATCTCCTGATAAAGACCAATGACGAAGTCGGTGTTATGGCGCATTCCTTTTTATCCATGGTAAGACAGATCAACGAACGCACAAGACGGATTGTAAAAAGTGAGGAGTCGAGTCGCCGCGCCAAGGATTATGCAGAGGAAGTCAGTCGCATCAAAACCACCCTGCTCAAAAACCTAAGAAAACAAAAATCTGAGCTAGAAAAAATATCAAAGGAAAAGGATGATCTGCTGGCGATTGTAAGCCATGATTTGAAAAACCCGCTGGCAGTTATAGAGGCAAGCCTACGCATTCTATTAGAAAAAAAAAATGGTTCGCCGATCACACCACAAGAGAGAGACAAACTAATCCAACGCTCTATTGCCTCTTCACGTTTTGCCCTAGAACTAATCACAGATCTTCTCGATTTGGCGCGTTTAGAAGGCGGAATCAAACTCAATTACGAGATATTCAATTTGCAAAAGATTATTAAAGAATCGATCGAGGGACTAGAACACAAGGCGAAAGAGAAGGGAGTGAGTGTTAGAGCTAAGGTACCGGCCAACTTGCAAGTCAACGCAGACTATATGCGCATATTGCAAGTTATAAATAATATATTGGGAAATGCCCTGAAATTCACGCCCAAAGGCGGAGAAGTTTTATTAGATGTCCAGCAAGAAGTTATTAATAAGAAACAGTTTCTAAAAATTGTAATCAAAGATACAGGGATTGGCATTCCCAAAAATATGCTTGATATTATTTTTGATAAATATCAGCAAGCTCGCCTGGGAGATAGGGAAACAGGGACAGGTCTAGGACTTACCATTTGTAAAAATATCTGCGTGCTTCATCAAGGAAGTATCTCGGTTGAAAGTACAGAAGGGCAGGGCAGTCGCTTCACCATTTTAATCCCAACTCATATGCAGGCGCAGGAGCAAGAGCCTTTGCCTCAAGGCAGCTTACCCGATTTTGATCTGGCCAGTTTAGTTTCTGTCCCTCGCGGCAACGAGGCACCTAGCACAATATTAATAGTCGATGATGCACCAGAAATTTTGGTCTTACTGCAAACCAAATTAAAAAAATACGGTCATAATATTATAACCGCCAATAATGGGAAAGAAGCTTTAAAAATACTTAAAGAGCCATTGCCAAACCTGATTCTCTTAGACCTTGAGATGCCTATCATGGATGGCATACAAACCTTGCAAGAAATTCGTAAATTATACAGTGCTAAAGTCTTACCAATCATTATCCATTCCAGTAAAATTACTCCTGACAATATTGAACTTTTCCGCCACAGTGCTAATGACTACATCCAAAAGCCGGCCAATTTTAATCACTTGTTACAAAAAATTCAACATCACGCGCGTAGGCCTGATCAGGAAAAAACCATCGATTTCCATGTGCCGGCAAAAATTCTTCTGGTTGATGACTCTGAGGATATTTATTCCTTGTTCAAGATCTATTTGAAAGAGACTCCCCATACTCTAGATTATGCCGCCAATGGTATTGATGCTCTGGCAAAACGAGAAAAGAAATTATTCGACATCATTTTCATTGATATGAACATGCCTGGCATGAACGGTATGGAGGTTTGTCAAAAAATACGCAGCATGGAAGCAGATGACCAGCACAAGTCACACATTATTCTGTTAACGGCAAGTAATTTGGAAGATGTTAGACAGGAGGCCAAGGCATCTGGTTTTAATGAAATCATGGATAAGAGCTTGAATAAAAATCTAGTGCTAGAAACCATTGCCAAAACTTTTACTTAGGATCGACCTCTATGCGCTATCTTACCATATGTCTATGCCTGCTAAGCACACAGAACGCTTTGGCGCTTGTCTGCAATGATGGCAGCTATGAAGTTAAGGTTTCCCTTACAGATCTGGGTAAAAATCTAGACTTTTGCCAAATCAAGCATCAAGGTAAGCTGGTAAAGCACGGACCAGAAGAAGTTACTGATCTTGATGGGAAGGGCCTAGAAAAAAATTTCTATCGCTATGGAGAAAAGTCAAGTGTTCCCTATAACAGCGTTGGCCTGCCGGGGATTAGCCAAGAGCATGCTGATTTTCTAGCTAAAAATCAGGCAATTGATAAAAAGAAAGTTGCCGCTGAATCTGTTACAATTTTATTTAAGGCCTTACTACCTTTTTTTTCTAAAACTTTAAATACCTCTAAATTTCAAGTCAACGGCTGTAGCGATTATAAAAAACAATGGATGCAGATTTTAGTTTTTAAATCTGCTCAAAATCTGTCATATCAGTTTAATCAGAAATGCCACATTGCCGGCCAAGTCAGTTATAGCAAAGAAAAAGATATCAATGTAAATCTCGACCTGCAAAAATTAGATCCCTTTCTTCATGTCAATATGAGTGTTAAATGTAGCACAAGCATCAAAGAGCTGCCTTTAGTTGCTGTCAGCTGCGCCACCCTAAATGGCGAGCTCATCGCCCAAGACAAAAGCAGAAGTTTGTTTAAGGCCAACTATGATGTTGTCATCAATCCGCAGAACAAAAGATTTCTAGAAAAAAATATCGGTGGCAAGATTTCATTTCATAAATTATTCAATAAAGATGAAAGCTATACGACTCCATTGTATATAAAGGACTAATGGTTCCAACACACTTTTCTTGCTGCAAGATCTTGCAGCAAGAAAAGTGTGTTGGAACCATTAGCTTGACAGGGCCTGGTAAATGGACTCTTCAGAGAAAGGTTTTGTAATATACCCATCGGGCGCCCCCTCTACCAAACCTTTACCTTTATCTGTCATATCCGGGATGATTCCCCCTGTAATGATAAAATACTTACCATTACCATTTGCTAGCTTTTTTGCTTCGCTAATCAATTGATCACCTGTCATCTTGGGCATCTTCATATCTGTACAGACGTAGTCATAATTTTTATTTTTTATCATCTCAAGAGCGGTAAGGCCGTCTGCTGCCTCATCCACCTTCAAACCAAACCCAGACAAAAAATCAATTAATATCTCTCTTATGTCGGCCTCATCATCAACCACCAAAGCGGTACCATTCAATTTTTTTTGTTCTAAAGGCAAACGCCTTTCTGCCGCATTGTCTTTGTTAAAAGAATGCAAGAGGGAGAAGTAAAGCGAGAAGGTCGAACCCACACCCGGCCGGGATTCAAACTCAACCTTACCATTCATATCGTGCACAATTTTGGCCAGGACACCCAGGCCTATTCCTGTGCCTTTGCCTATCTTTTTGGTGGTATAGAATGTTTCAAATATTTTGTCTTTAACCTCATCGACAATGCCACAGCCATTATCGATGATACTGATAACTAACTCCGATTTGGTACTTTCTGAGACAATGGAAATGCTAGGGTGCTGTGATTTTTCAATCGCGTCTTTAGCGTTAGACAGTAGAATCATCAAAACCTGCTGGAATTTTCCAATATTGCCTTTTATGATGAAGTCCTGGGCGCGCAAATCAGTCGTTAGCTTGATCCCACTTTCCTTATACATACTGCTAACCAGGATGATCGTTTTGCTCAAAAGCTCATGTGTGTCAAGCACCTGTTCATAGTCGTCATTCATTCTTGAATATGTTCTCAGCCCGTCCACAATAGCAGCAATTCTTTGTAATCCATCTTCCTGTTTTGCTATCGACAGCTCAATACTCGGGTCTAACAGTCCTTTTTGCATAATCTCTTTTTTTAATTTCTGCAAGTTGCCAATGATAATGGCCAAAGGATTATTAATTTCATGACCCACTCCAGCTGCCAACTCGCCAATTGAAGCCAACTTGGCCGAATGCAAGAGCATGACCTCGGATTCCTTTTTTTCACTTGTATCAATTCTGACAGAACTATATTTTATAATTTCGCTTTGCTGGTTTCTAACTGGAATAATGGTTGATTCCACCCAATAAAACGTTCCATCCTTGGCCTTATTACAAATCTCTCCTTTCCATATTTGGCCGCGACCAAGTGTGTGCCACATATTTTTCCAAAACTCCTTGGGATGTTTCCCTGAATTTACCATTCTATGGTTTTGTCCTAATAATTCTTCAGGTGAATATTGTGAAATTTGGCAGAACCTTTGATTGACATAAATAATATTGCCTTGCAGATCGGTTTCAGATACCAGCGCCGCAATATCCAAACTCTGTTTTTGATCAGCCAACTGCTTTTCAAGCTGTTTAATACCAGTGATATCGGTGCCGTAAATATTAACTTCCTGCCTCTTGGCAATTTTAATAAATTGAAAGAGGTAAGTGGTCCCATCTATAACTATCTCTTTGGTTAAAAAGTCTAAATGGTCTGACAAGCTTTCGAAAAATTTGCTGTCAAGTTGTGGCAAGAGTTTAAAAATAGAAGTATTCATCAAGTCTGGTTGATGAAATATCTTGGCGGCATGAGAATTGGCCAAGATGATATTATGTTTTGAATCAATTTTAACAATTGGGCCAGGATTGGCGTCAGGCAAACTGGCGTAGGCCTCAATTTCTTTCTTTGCCAACATCAAGCGACGAATATGTCTATCAACAATTGTGCTGACGATAGAAATGGTCAAAATAATCAGGTTTATAGCAACTAATAGCATCACCAGAGTAGATGTATCGACATCACTAATTCTAGTCTGATGAATATCTGCAGGAAAATAATAGGCAGCGGCCATGCCCGTATAATGCATTCCCGAGGCGGAACATCCCATAACAAGTGATGCACCTATATGGGACCAAAAATTGGAAATTTTAATCTTTTGCCTAACTAAAAATTGGATGTATAAGGCAAAGGTGGCCAAGATGTGCGCAACAATTATGGACAGGCCAAATAAAACCGGGTCAAATGCCATATGAGCATTAATATGCATGGCGAACATGCCCGTATAGTGCATAGTCCCTATGCCAAGCCCCATCACCAGCCCTGCAAGGTTGAGCTTATATAGATTTAACTTAGTCTCTACCAAAAAATACAGCGCGCAGCCAGAAGTCAATATGGCGGGCAAAATTGATAATAGAGTCAGACTCAGATTATAGGTAACCGGAATAGGCAATTGAAAGGCCAACATACCCAAAAAATGCATGGAAAAAATGCCACAGCCCATGACAATAGAGCCGGCCACTATCCATAACCACATAGCATTTTCATCTCGCCGAAAATGCACGCGCTCAGATATCTGAAGAGCAGTATACGAGGCCAGGCAGGCAACAACGATGGAAAGCAAAACTAAAGAATAATCATAACTGCTTACCAGCGCTGTACTTAAATCCGTATCTGGTGTGAGGAAATATAATAGCCCAAATTCCAATCTTGAATCCTTCTAACACAATATAGAATTGATATTTTATAATTGTATTTAATCAGCATATTTTTTGCACTCAAAAAACTCTTGATAAAAATAGAATTAAAAACACAAAATAAATTTAGGTTAGGAAATGAAATTCACCCAAGATGTAGATATTTCTTTTCGCATTATTCCTTCTCTCCTTGCGCATCATGCCCAATGGTGTCAGTGGAGAAATCTTTTCGAATCGCTTAAGCGACTACAATGTCGACCTCTTAAGTCTTAAATGGCAGGCAAATGACAACAAATATACTTAAAATTTATTGCTAATCTCTTAATGTAGCTGCTATATGCCAAACATCATTAGAGCGAAGGGGTTTTATCTTGAAAGCAACAATTTTAGCATTAGCATTATCCATTTTTTCTTCCTCGGTTCTGGCCTACTGTATTGGCACCTATGACGGTGTTACCATGGTTTTGCCTGGGCCATGTATTACTTGGAATCAATCTTTTGCCAACGCACCTGGAAATTTCGACTGTCAGGATTTACCGGGATCACCTTTTATGCCCAACAACCCACCAAATAATGTGGTTGGAGCGACTAATGGCGAGCAATATATCACTTTTATGGATGGTAGTAGCAGTGTGCTTGCTTCAGATAAAACCCATAAGAACTTAAGGGCCATTAAAGATCCCTCTCAAATTAAATTTGAGGATTTGCAAAAAATGTTAAAAAAAGGCAAGACCTCCAAAAAGATGGCCCAGCAACTAGCAAAAGAAGTTGGTGCCAATTATACAAATGTCTCAACAAAGCTGCGAGATAAGGGCCGCACACTTGAGGCCGCCGAGACATGTATCGACGACATCTACAATCAACGCAAAGAGACTTGGAAGAAATTGGGACTTACACCTCTAAGCGTTCTTTCCGGCGGTCTGATTGGTGCCGGCGCGGGGGCCGGTGGCGCTTTTATGGCAGTTAATGGTTCTCTTATTTCTGCTGAATTGATTAAACGAATTGGGATTGCCAGCTTTATCTCTCAAGGCGCTGTCTATGGCAGTGCCATTGGGGCCATTGGTATGGGCGCTTGGATGATAGGTAAGGGTATCTATCATGGTGTGGAGCTGATGCAAAATGCTAGGATGATGGATCTGATAGCACAAGCAAGAATGCCCGACCGCTACGGCATGCCCAAAAAATTTACTAAGTTTGCAGGCAAAATGTTCAAACGAAAAAACAAATCATGGGATGACATAAAAGACTCCGACATCATCAGCAGAATCATCTCGCAGCTCGACCAATCAGGGCGACTTTGTGCCAAAGGTGACGTTGCTTCATATTTCAAACTCAAAAAGCATCTTAAAAAACGCGCCAAAGACTACATTGATAATTCCGGCGCCCAAAGTAATATCAGCTGCCAACTTAGTTTAGAAAGCACTGGCCAGGAGTTTTTATCTTGCAAAGTTAAAGAAAAGGCCAATCGGACGAAATGCCGTATGAATATGGACCAAATCAGCAATGGGGGAGTAATCTACATTGCCGGCAATGAAAAAGAAAACTGCAGTATTGGGACCAGTAAACCTTCGAAAGTGTCTATCGCTCTTAGCATGAATAACGGTCAATTAAGGCCTGAGTCACTTGAATTACCAAAAGGCACAACCGCCCTGGAGTTCCAGCTCACAGATAAAAATAAAGTCATGTTTTTTAAATCAAGAATCTATGTCAATGAAGGTGGCCAAAGTTCAACTCAAAACTGTTCTTACAATTTACAAGAAGGCGGCGAGGGTCAGGCGCGGCAATTGAGCACCACCTTAAATAGCAAATTTGATACTGTTGCCAAAAAAACTGCGACTAACTGCATGCTGACACAAAATGCAGATGGATCACTTGAACTGACTGGCAAGACAAAAGAAAAAGGCAATATCTCAAAATGTAAAATGGCGATTGCGATAGAGGATGGCGGACCACTTCGGGCGTCAATCACAATGATTTCAGGCCAGATGAAAGAAAATTCTGAAGAATTTTGCTCCATTTCCAGCACAAAAATGAGCGGCGCACCTGCTGACAGAGTTTTGGAAGAACTCAAGTATGAGGTCAATGCCACAGGCAGAACCGGACGAAACCCGCAAACTGGAAAAGAAATCAAAATCTCTGCTAAAACTTCAGTTATTGATCACACAATTCCAGGTGGAAATGTTACTCATAGAAACAATTGCTCAAGCACTAGCTCAAATGGACAAAATGAGAATCGCTGCAACTCAGTTGGCGAGTCGACGTCTTCAGTTTGTTCGATTTCATACAAAAAAGATGGTGGCGGCAAGGTCAAGACCGAAATTATAGTTGAAAAAGACATATAATAAGGAATCTGCCCCCCTCAAATTCTCTACCCTATAATTGTCATTATAGGGTAGAGAAGTGATCGAGCGGCTTTTCTATTGTTTTCTTTTAAATTAGGCTTAACCCCCATTACTGAGTGCACAATTCACTCTTTTGCATAAAAAAATATGATCAAAGTTGACATTTAT
>Ga0210057_1004272_pt1 | contig 19165 bp, 35 predicted proteins | sample CryGeyCG2114_010_2_FD_183968 | JGI IMG/M metagenome (GOLD analysis project Ga0210057, IMG submission 183968) | Groundwater microbial communities from aquifer - Crystal Geyser CG10_big_fil_rev_8/21/14_0.10 (SPAdes) (version 2) | ecosystem: Environmental > Aquatic > Deep subsurface > Groundwater ...
TGTAAATCATTTTTCCAATAAAATTCAGTATACATTGCAACAGGAAGATTTATTCTAGATAATTCCCTTGCAACATTTTGTTCAGACATTAATTTATTAGCTTCAAAACTATCCCTCATTGTTTTATTAAAATCATTTCTAAACTTTTCTGCTAATTCTGGATCTATTTTCTCTTGTGATCTTCCCTGCATATTTGATTCACTTTGCATTCTAATATTTTTTGAATCTGGTAAATAAAAATCTGTGATTGGTTCAGAATATCTCATACTATACTCATTAACATTTGCAGTTCTATGCCTTATCCATTGTCTTGCAACAAAAATTGGCATTTTAACATGCCATTTAAATTCAACCATTTCAAAAGGAGTTGTATGTTTATGCTTCATAAGATATCTAATCAACCCCCTATCTTCATTTACACTCTTTGTTCCTGCTCCGTAGCTAACTCTTGCTGCTTGAACAATTGCAGAATCATTTCCCATATAATCTACTAAACGCACAAAACCATGATCAAGTATAGGATATTCAACATTTAAATGCTTTTCAGCTCCCTTAGAAAAACCTCTTTTAGTTTCAACCATATTTAAAATAAAAAGAATTCTTATTTAAGAGTTAATCTATTGCAATATATATTTTTCAGTATATATTCTCTTATAAAGAAAAACAGTTTTAAAATATAAAATGATACAAAGAAATCATCCTTATTCTGGATTATGGATTAGTTTTGAATCTGGCGAAGGTGCTGGAAAGGGAACTCAAAAAAGACTTCTTGCCAAATATTTGGAAGATAGAAATTTTTTTGTTAAACTGGGTAGAGAACCTGGAACTACTCTTTTTGGAGAAGAGACAAGAAGAATTCTGCAGGACCCTTTTTTCCCAGAATTAAATCCACGAACAGAGATGTTATTATATATTGCCACAGGAATAGAGTTCTATGAAAAAGAGGTAAAACCTGTTCTAGAAAAAGGGGGCATTTTTATTGCAGATCGATGGAGGGATTCTACTAGAGCTTATCAAGGATATGGTCTTGGAATTGATTTAAAAATGATAGATAATTTGACTTCATTTTCTTGTTCTGGTGCATCCCCTGATTTAACTTTCTTACTTAATATAGATGCTAGAATAGGACTTTCTAAAATTTCAGGATATGAATTTGGAGATATTAAAGAAGATAAGATAGAATCAAGGGAATTAGAATTTCATCAAAGAGCTAATGAAGGATATCTGGCACTTGCAAAAAGAGAACCAAATAGATTCAGAGTAATAGATTATCAAGAAGGGAAGCCTGAAGAAATGCATACTGCCATAAGAATAGAGGTTGATGAGTTTATTAAAAAACAGAGTTTAGAATCTTTTCTAAAAAGGGCTTAAAATTTATAAAGAGATTAATTCTTTTTTAAATAAATTCCAATTATTTAAAAAACAAATACAATTCACATATGAGGGGCACCAAGGTTCCCCTTACACTAACCCCTCCTTTAAAGTAGACTCAGAGTTGATTGGCACAAAAAATTTAGAATCGCATAGTTAAAGAATAAATTCCAATTATTTAAAAAACAAATACAATTCACATATATAAGCCCGAATCGCATAAGGGTATTGCACGGGATTGGAAATCCCGGCCGTTTTCGGCATCCAGGTTCGAGTCCTGGTTCGGGCGTTGATAATAAGATGAAAAAAGTAATTATTGTTCATGGATGGGCTGGAAGTCCTGAAGAACCATTACATAAATGGTTGAAGAAAAATCTCGAAGAAAAAGGTTTTGAAGTAAATGTACTTTTCATGCCAGAACCAGAAACTCCTAAAATAAAAGAATGGGTGGATGCAATTAAAGAAAATGTTCCTGAATCTAATGAAGATATTTATTTTATTGGACATTCGATTGGATGTCAAGCTGTTTTAAGATATCTACAAACAATTGGAAATGTAAAAGTCGGAGGAGTTGTTTTAATTGCTCCCTGGATTCATCTTGACCAACAAACAATTGAAGAAGAAGGTGAAGAATCTGTGGAAGTTGCAAGACCTTGGATGGAAACTCCTATTGAATGGAATAAAATAAAGGAGGTTTGTGATAGATTTGTTTGTATATTTTCAGATGATGATCCCTATGTTCCTCTTTCTGATGAACAAATATTTAAAGAGAATTTGGGAGCCCAGACATCTGTAGAACATCATAAAGGACATTTTTCAAAAGGTGATGAAATACCCAATAATTTTCCTTCTTTCGAAACTGTTTTAAAGGCATTTGAGTAAAATTTTTTATGAAAAAATTAGATATTTTAATAATTCCAACAGGTCCTTCTTTTGAAGAAGATCAAGAAAGAACAGAAAGAGCATTACAAGAAAAGCCAAAATATTTTATGATAAGTGGAATTCAAAATAGTATGGTTGAAATGCATATTGTTAATACATATTCTTTATCACAAATATTTCAAATTTATAAAAACCTAAAAAAGAAACATATTCCACCTTCAAAAATGCTTATTTCTAAAGGCCATAATAGTGAAGGAAATATATATGAATCTTTTAGTAAAATAAATAATTTATTTAAGGGGAATGAAAAATTAAATGTTGGAATTGTTTCCTATCCATCCCATTTAAATAGATTTAATAAAATATATAAGAATATGACCTCGGATGGACGAATAGAAAAAACACATAATTTTTATAGGGTAGAAACAGATCAAACTTTTAATGAAAGTGTATATGAAATTGCCTATAAAATTATATCGGGAATAAGATTTATTAGATATGGTTAAAGAATAACGATTAAGAATAATATCAAATTAATTATCCCACTCGCTAAACAATATTCACAAAATTCTTTTAATATTTTTATTTGAATAAAACTAAGATATATTGAAATTAAAAAAGCTAAACCACTAGAAGTTAATATGATTAAAAAATATTCATTTAATGTGCCTATTATAGGGTATAAAATTGCAAATAGACCAATTAAAGTAATAAATAAGTAATATAATATTCCTAGAACAATATTATCTATACCAAACATTTTTCCATATTTACTTTCAATAACTTTTGAACAATCTTTTCCAATTATACAGACCAATTTTTCTTTTTTAAATTTCTTTTTTCCTAAATAGGATGAAAGAGATAATCCTATTAGTGCAAATATTAGTAGCAGTGTATAATTCATTTTTGTTTTTTGAATAAAAATAAAAATAAAAAGTTAAAATAAAAAGTTAAAATTTCCATTTGGAAAGTAGTGCTAGATTAGATACAGCAAGTAAATGCAATAAAAAGGAAGACCAACTTCCCCAGTGAACTGTAAATGCTGCAACTAGCAATATTATCATTGGCGGAATAATAGTATACTCTAATTTGTATTTAGCAAGTATGGCTATTCCAAATAATATTTCAGACAATATTAAAACCCATGCCCAAAACATTGGTGCCCATGAAAATAAAACATTTCCAGAAAGCATATTAAATACTCCTGATGGGCTAGATACAAATAACTTGAGTAAACCTGGGATTAACATTGTCAATCCAAGTAACCAACGATTTATTGTTTGTAATTCTTTCATATTTTACCTCCTTTTATTTAATTAAAATAGAAGTTTAAATAAAAATATTTTGTTATTTAAATGTTATGAAAATAGATTTCTAACCAATAATTAATGTTATTCCTTCTTAATAGTTACAAATAGAAAGATTTATAAAGTATAAACCACTTAAAAAAACATGAAAAATATAAAGAGTTTAATCCTTCCATTGGCATTTGCTGGTTTAGTTGGATGTGCTTCAAATACTCCAACTTCATTACCTAGTGAAGATACAGATTATATTAATCATTTACAGAAAAGACCGGATAGAGCTCAATTCCTTGGTGGAGGTTATATTACAGGGGACGGTGAGGCTATGAAACTAAAGGTTATATCTAGATTAAATAGTGGAACAATGCCAAAAAACGCATATCCTGATTCTGGAAAAGTTCTCATATCTGAATATAATGGAGATGTATATTTAACTCTTAAAAATACAGATGGAAAAACTATAACAAGGGGGCCCTATGGAACTCCAAATATAGAATCCAATGATTATGTAAAATTATATGCTTACATTGATACAAATAAAAATAAGTTTCTTGAACCCGCTGAAGTTAGAACAGCCCTTAAAGAAGCAATGGGATTAAAATGAAAAACATAAAGAGTTTAATCCTTCCACTGGCATTTGCTGGTTTAGTTGGATGTGCTTCAAACCAACCAACTATTAACCAAACAATTCCGGAATATGCAACAATGGGTGAAGCTAGTAGAGCTCTTAATATTCCAATATCAATGGTTGCTTATTTACCAGATGGTTATAAGGGTTCAAAATCAACAGAATATAGTTTAATGGGTTTAGCTGCTGCTTTAGAAAATAAAGGAGTTACAATAACAAAAGATAAAGATTTATATAAAATTTCTGGAACAATTCCCCCATTTATGAAAGAAAATGAAACTTATAAAAAAATGGTAAGAGAAGCAGATCTAAATAATGATAAAATAATTACTTTTGATGAATATGCTAAAATCACTTCTAAATATATTAATTCTTTAAAACAATAATTCTTAGAATTTCTATTCATAAAATTTATATACCCTTAGAAATTAAAAAACTTATTAAACTTGTTTTAGTTAATTAAATTAAATGGGGATTAATATGTCTGTTAAAGTTTATTCAACACATTCTTGTCCTTGGTGTACAAGAGTTAAGGAATTTCTTAAAGAGAATTCTATTGAATTTTTAGATATTAATGTTGCTTCAGATATTAATTCTGCCAAAGAAATGGTAGAAAAATCTGGACAAATGGGGGTTCCAGTTATTGATGCAAATGGTGAAATTATTATTGGTTTTAATGAACCTAGATTAAGGGAAGTGTTGGATATTAAATAAGCTTTTGGAAAAAGTTCGCAAAAATAAGATGGTAGAATATGATTTAATCATTCTTGGAGCAGGAGGAACTGGCTTAGCGGCAGCAATGTATGGGGCAAGACTTGGATTAAAAACACTTGTTCTAGGACATGCAAATGGTTCTGAATTACCTATTGGTGGAGTAATTACCACCACAAATCTAGTTGAGAATTATCCTGGTTTTATTAAAACAACTGGAATGGAATTAGCTAAAAAAATAGAAGAACATGCAAGATCCTATGAATTAGTTACAATTAAAAAAGAAAAAGCAATAAATGTTTTAAAATATGAAAAAGGATTTAATGTTAAAACAGAAAAATCAGAATATTTTGGAAAAACAATTTTATTTGCAACAGGAACAAAATGGAAAAAATTAGAAGTTCCTGGTTCAAAAGAATTTGAAAATAAAGGTGTAAATTATTGTGCACTTTGCGACGGTCCTTTATTTAAAGATAAAATTGTCGCTGTTATTGGAGGTAGTGATTCTGCTGCAAAAGATGCCCTAGTTTTATCAGAACATGCAAAAAAAGTTTATATCATTTATAGAGGAAAACAAATACATCCAGAGCCAATTAATCTGAAAAGAATTGAAGATAATCCAAAAATAGAAATTATTAATAATACAAATGTAACTGAAGTTAGTGGAGACAAACTTCTTAGCTCAGTTATTTTAGATAAAGAATATAATGGAAATAAAGAATTAAGATTAGAGGGATTATTTGTTGCAATTGGACATTTATTCCTTTCTGAACTTGCAAAACCTCTGGGAGTTAAATTAAATGAAAAAGGAGAAATCATGATTAATCACAAAACATCTGAAACTAATATTCTAGGAATCTATGCTGCAGGAGATGTTACAGATAAACAGTTTAAACAATTAATTACAGGTGTTGCAGATGGATGTACTGCTGCCTATTCTGCCTATGAATATCTTAATTCGCAATAAAATGGCAAAAATAATTAATGCTAAAACAAAGGAAAGTGAAGAAGTTAAAGACGGAGATTATATTCAAGATGCATGTGAAAAACTTGGTGTGAATTTTGCCTGTTCTTCAGGTATGTGTGGTTCATGTCAGATTAAAATTCTTGAAGGTGAAGATAATTTATCTGATTTAACTCAGGAAGAAAAAGAAATTGATTTAAATAAAAAAAGCAGATTAGCTTGCCAGTGTAAAATTAAATCTGGTAAAGTTGTTATTGATTTTTAAATAAAATCAAAATATAATCTGTTGAGAAGTTTTGAAAAAATTACACAAGATTTAATTCTTGGTTTAAAACATAAGTTTTTTTATAACAAAAATATAAATTATTACCATTTTTTCTGCAATAATCACAATCTTTATTTGGTTTTTCACAAAACCCCTTTTTTTCATAAAAAGTAAAATTTAATGGAAGATTTTTACATAATTTTATAGTTAATTTATCTAATTTTTCTGACATATATCTTATAAAAAAATATTATCTATATAAATTTTTTTAAAAATTAAATATAAGTATTGTTATCTGTCCCGACGACTGAAAGGAGGAGAGTGCAACGTGGTCGAGGAATTCTAAAAGAATTTTGCAGAGTAAAAATCAATTTTCAAAGAGGGCAATTTAATCTGACGCACACGTTTTAGAAAATTTTATATAGGCGCAGATTATCTATTATTTATGGTCGAAACAATAAACATGGAAAAAATGTATAAGGAAATTTTAGCTCTTAGAAAAGAAGTCCATGACATAAAAAACCACATGATAGAAATAGATGTTATTATGACTCCGGAAGAAGAAACCCAATTAGAAGAAACTCTTGAACTTCATAAAAAAGGAAAAACCAAAAGATTTGAGGACTTAAAAACAGAATTAGGTGATTAAAGATGTTTGACATTTTTTTAGGTCCTCAACCAGAAAGATTTCTTAAAAAAGCTGAAAAGGAATTGAGACAAAGAATTTGGAAAAAACTTGACGAACTTAAACAAAACCCTTTTCCTTCGGATATTGTAAGAGTAGTTGGAAGAAAAGAAAAAGCTTTTCGTGTTAGAATCGGAGATTATAGAATACAATATTATGTTTTACAAGAAGAAAAACAAATTGCTGTTTTTAATATTGACAAAAGAGAAAAAGCTTACTATTAGTTTTAGGTCTTACTAATTAAATACTCCAGTGATTGATTTTTAGTGCAACGATGCCGAAGGGAAATTTTTGAGAATGCAGTTTATATAATTCTGAAATAATCTTTTAGATTGGATGATTTTGCCTTTCCGAAAGTTTTAAATAAATGCTATTATTCAATAAACTAAGGTAACAGGGATTGCCTTAAGTCATCACAACATCCCGCACTGTACCCCAGCTGTGTTGAACACTGGGATTTTTTAAAATGGTAAAAAGAATTTCTATTTATATTGATGGTGCTAATTTTTATGTTGGAATTTCATATCCTAAATAACTAGTTTTTAATCTATCTGAAAGATCTTGAAAAACTTTTTCTGTTCTTTCTAGTCTATTTATCTCTTTAGCAGCCATATCTGGATTTACATGTCTAAATGCATCATAAACCATCTCTCTAACATTTGGATGGTGTTGTCTATTCATCCCATTCATAGGTCTTGCAATACCAAATTCTCTGCCAACTGGAACGCCTCTTATAGAAAGGATGCCTATTAATGCTCCAAGGTCTATATGGGCTTCATTAGGAATATGATAATCAATTGGGGTAAATCCTTGAGAGCTATCATAAAATATATTTTTAGCATGTGTTTCAAAAAAGACACCTTTTTCTTGCATCCCAGTAAGTGTTTTGAATAAGCTTTCTAATTGTGAAGTAGTGTAATGTAAATTTCCAGATTTGAATTCATCAGATTTTTCGTCTAAGAGATGTCCTCTTGCTAATTTAGTTACTAGAATTTTGTTATCGGGATCATAATCTACAAATTGTTGTACTCCTTTTATATCTTGAACTCTTCTTAATGCTTCTACTTCAATATCTGGGTGTCTTTCAAAATAGCCATCATAAAACTTAAACACTAGATTTCCATCGCTATACACCTCTTGCCCTAAATGCTTCATAGTATTTTTGTTTGGAACTTCCATATTAATCTAGTTTATTTCATAATATATAAACTTTTTGTTTTTGTAGTCATCACATAGTAGTTAATATTTGGTTCTTGCTGTTTTATTTTTGCCCCTTCTATTTTTTAGGACTTCAAATTTATTGAGTTGAATCGCTGTTATGTCTGGGTGAGCGAAGCGAAAGGCTGCAAGCCGTCCCCGAGGATTTGCGAAGCAAACCGCAGAGTTGTGAGAGGGCACGCGTATTAATCTTAAAGAGGATACTTCAGGACGGCGGGACGCTGTCCAAATAAATAAGAGAAGTGCGCGCATTTTAGGAAATTTTATATAGTCAAGAGTTATCAAATATTTATGGGACAACAAAATATAGATACTAGATTAGATAGAATTGAAAAAACCCTAAAATATATACAAGAAAATATGGTAGATGTAGATATTATTATAACTGAAGAAGAAAGAAAAATGCTTGATGATAGCGTGCAAAACGAAAAGTCTGGAAATTTAGTTTCTTTAGAGGAAATTAAACCTGTTCGAAATAAATCTAGATAAACAGTCAGAACATTTTCTTTCTAAGTGTGAAAATAAACTTTTTGAGAGGATTAGTGAAAAGTTAGAGGCACTAAAAACAAATCCTGTTCCCCATAAAGCAAAAAGGGTTTTGGGTTATGAGTTGCCAACATTTCGAATAAGAATTGGAAATTATAGAGCACTTTATCGTGTCAGTTATGAGGAAAAAATAATTATTGTTGTGAAAATTGATAAGAGAGACAAGATTTATGATTAGTTTTTACAAATGTCTTACACTTTTTTTCTTTTTTTCCTAAAAAGAAATAAGTCGCTACGAAAGGTGAAAGGTTTATAAATAAGATAATCTTACTAAACCTATAAACTTATCAGGAGGTAAAATGGAAAAAGTTGAAATAACAAGCGTAAGTTCGAGAGGGCAAGTTGTAATCCCCCAGAGTTTGAGAGATAGAATGAAAATTCACGAGGGAGAAAAATTTGTTGTAATCGGAGAAGACAATACAATTGTATTGAAAAAGTTAGAAATGCCTTCTTTTAATGGAATTGATAAACTCCTCAAAAAAACAAGAGACTTTGCTAAAAAGAAAGGAATAAAAGAATCTGATGTAGAAGAAGCAATTAAGAACAGCAGGAAAAAATGAGAGGAATCATGGACACAAATGTTTTTGTTTCTGGAATATTCTGGGAAGGAAACTTTTGTTCACAATTAATAGAGAAATGGAAGAGTAAGAATTTTGAGTTAGTAAGCTCTATGGAAATTATAGATGAGTTGGTAAAAACTTTAAAAAATTTCAAAATTCAAATGCCCGATTCCATGATTGAAGATTGGATAAATTTGATTATTGAAAATTCCATTATTGTTGAACCAACAATAAAATTAGACGTTGTTAAAGATGATCCAGACGACAACAAATTTCTTGAAGCTGGTGTGACTGGAAAAGTAGATTTTATTATTAGCCAAGACAAGCATTTGTTGAGATTAGGAGAATATCAGGAAATAAAAGTTGTTAGTCCTGAAGAAGCTTTATTAATATTGAAATAAAAAATTGCGAGTTTTGCATTGTTTCAAAAGAATATAAATTGAATTTATTTCCTGGATGTTATAGTGAACTAAAAGAATAATATTCTATCTAAACCAACAAGTTTTTAAATTCATTTTTAATTATAATATTGTATTCTTGGCTATTATATTTTATTCAAATTAATACTAATTAAATTAAATGGAGGTTAAAAATGACTGTAAGAATAAACCAAGAGGCTCCTGACTTCGAAGCTAAGGCTTTTCATGAAGAAAAGGTAAAGGATATAAAATTATCCAAATACAAGGGGAAGTGGGTAGTATTATTTTTCTATCCAGCTGATTTCACTTTTGTGTGCCCTACAGAACTTGAAGACCTTGCTAAAAACTACAAGACTTTACAAGATCTTGATGTAGAAGTACTTTCTATTAGCACAGATACAGAATTTGTCCATAAAGCATGGCACGATAATTCCAAGGCTATTAAGAAAATACAATATCCAATGGTTGCAGACCCTACAGGAAAAATCTGTAAATCATATGGAACCTACATTAGAGATGAAGGATTGAGTTTTAGAGCAACTGTTATCATTGATCCAGATGGAATTATAAAATCTTTTGAGATTAATGACAATAGTATAGGTAGAGGAACACAAGAGCTTATACGAAAGATTAAGGCAGCTCAATTTGTAAGGGCACATGGTGGAGAAGTTTGTCCTGTGAATTGGGAAGAAGGCAAAGCAACTCTAAAGCCTGGACTTGATTTAGTTGGAAAGATTTAATCTTTCCTTTTTTCTTTTTTCTTTTTTTTATTTTAGTTAATTTTTTAAATAGAATTTCCCAATAAAATACATACTAAATCTCAGATTTTTATTAATATATTAAATACTGGGTAGTAAATATAATAAAATGGCATTTGATTTTGAAAAACAAAAACTTGTAACAGAATTAAAAAAACTTAAACCAAAGAAAGTTCTGGTTCAATTACCAGAGGGAATTAAAAGACAGGCAACAAATATTGCAGAAACCATTGAAGACCTTGGTATTGAAGTTATTATTTCTGGTGAAACTTGCTGGGGTGGATGCTGTGTTTATCCAAAAGAGGCGGAACTTGTTGGTGCTGATTTAATTGTTCACTTTGGGCATGCTGAATTTATTAAAGTAGATTATCCTGTTCTTTATATTGAAGTAAAAGATATTCTAAACTTAACTCCAATATTGGAAAAATCTCTAGAATCAATCAAAAACATTAAAACAATGGGATTATCCTATTCTATTCAACATAGACATGATTTGAATAAAATAATAAAATTCTATGAAGATGCTGGGAAAAAAGTTATTCTTTCTAAAAAACATGGAAAAGTAGCTTATGAAGGACATATTGTTGGATGTCAATATGAAGGATTAAAAGATATTGAAGACCAGGTTGATGGATTTGTTATAATTGGTAATAACTTTCATTCAATGGGGGCAAGTATTGCTGTTGAAAAACCTGTTTTCCTAATTGATGTTTATAATGATGAAGTCAAGGAAATGAAAGGTATTAGAGATAAAATAATTAGAGAAAGAGCTATTTCAATTGAAAAATTCAAAGATGCTAAAAAAATTGGAATAATAAAAGAAGTTAGACCTGGACAATTGTTTGGAAATGCAGAATATTTATTAAAAGAAATAAAAGGGGCTGGGAAGCAGGCAATAATAATTGAAATGAATGAATTAACTCCAGATAAACTTATGAATTTCTATGATTTGGATGGTTTTGTGGAGATTGCCTGTCCTAGAATTGCTGTTGATGATTTTTCTAAATATGGAAAAACTGTTGTTACCTACAAAGAAGCGTTGGTTGCAATTGGAAAAAGAAGTTGGGAAGAAAGTTTAGAAAAAGGATTGTTATAAAAGAGATGAAAGAAAAAAATATGTTTGATACATTAAAAGAAGTGTTTAGAAAACCGAATTATTTAGTTTTGGCAGTAATATTTGCCTTTGTATTTTATTGGTTTTCAATTAGCATTTCACATTTTAGTTTATTTGGTTTTTTAGGCTCATTTAAATCTTTTATTTTGTTTAGTAGAACAATTAAGATTTATTCGCTTATTACAACAATAATTATTTCACTTTTGTTTGGAATACTTTTTAGTTTGATTGCCTATAGAACAAAATTGTTAAAAGAAACAATAAAACATCCAGGAGTTTTGACAACAATCGGAATCTTTTTTGGAATTCTTGCTCCTGGTTGTGCTGCATGTGGAATTGGCTTAATTTCTGCACTTGGTCTCGGAGCAGTAACTATTTCATTGCTTCCATTAAAAGGATTGGAATTTTCTTTATTATCAATTCTACTTTTACTTTTAGGAATTTTTCAAATGTCAAGAAAAATTAATAAAGGTCTAATATGTAGGGTGAATATTAATATTGATGAAAGGAGGTTAAAAAATGAAAGATAGTATAACAATAAAAAAGTCTGATTTGTGGAAATATGCTACAATAGTTTTGGTGATTGCTGTTATTGTTTTAGCATTTTTCCTTGGTCGTGGAATAGGAAATGGTGGAGCTAGTGACAATGGAGCTGCAGCTGCAACAGGAGGTGCTGTAAATATGAATGTTTTTCTAAGTAATTCTGATTTATTCCCTTCAATTGGTCCAGAAAATGCAGATCATGTTGTTGTTGAGTTTTCAGACTTCCAATGCCCATATTGTGCAATGGCTTCTGGATTACCCTCATGGACAACAGGATATGCAACACAATATGCAGACTTAGTTGGTTTAGCTAAAAATGTTCAAGATTTAGCAGAACAAGGTAAAGTAAGATTCATCTATGTTCCAATGAGTTTCCTTGGACAGGAATCTGTATATTCTGCACAGGCTGCATTATGTGCCAATAAACAGGATAAATTCTGGGAAATGCACGATGCAATATTTACTGCAAGTGATGGCCCATCTGAAAATGATGGTAAATATACAAAAGAGAAGTTGAAGATTATTGCAAAAACTGTTTCAGGAATTGATAGTGCTAAATTTGATAGTTGTCTAGATAATGATGATACTTTATCAGATGTACAGGCAGCAGCAAGTCAAGCAAGTCAAGCAGCTTCAGGAACACCAACATTTTATGTTGATGGAAATAAGGTCTCTCCTTCATGGACAACAGTGTCAGGACTAATTGCTTAATTTTTTTATTTTTTTTATTTTTTTATTTCTTTTTTAGAAATAGTTTTATAATTTTATTGTAAATCACCTTTATAGATTCCAATCTGGTATAATTTTTGAACTTTTGATACACCATGTTGTCCTGTAAAAGCTTTCTCAAAATCAGTGCTTATTCCACAATAAGGAATTATAGCTTGAGCAGAACCAGGATGATTTGGAAGAAAAGAAGTTACATCATAGACCTTATATCTAAATCCAATCCAACAATCTGATTCTTTATTATGTAAAGATAATTCTTTGTTAGATATGATTGTTCCAGAAGAAGAATTAATTTCCTGGCCTCCAGGAAGTGAAACTCCTCCAATAGTGTTGCTTACTTTTTCCTGTGTTAATTTAATAAAAGAGGGTATTAATAAAATTGCAACTATTATAACAATAAAAGCAATTAATGATATGAGAGATTTTTTCATTATTGTAATAAATAGAGGAGTTTTATAAAATTTGTTAAAAGACCAATATTTTATAAGTAAGGAAAATATATTAAAAATATGGAAAATAAAAAAGTAGGATATTTATTGCTTGGTGTAACTGCCTTACTTATTATAATTATATTTTTATTTCAAGGAGCTTTAGAAGAAATTGTGAGACTAAGTTGTGGTCCAGACCATTCTCCAACATGTCCTATGAATGAAACTATCATATCGCAAACCTATCTAGCACTGGCTATTGTTGGAGTATTGATTATAATTGCCCTTGTTTTAATGTTTACTAAACCAAAGGAAAAGATAATTATAAAAACAAAAACAGTACATGCAAAAAGAAAACCTATTGATAAAAGTAAATTAGGCCGGGATGAGAAAAAAGTTGTTGAATTATTGGAAAAAGAAAATGCAATATTTCAATCAACCCTAAAAGAAAAATTGGAAATTGGAAAAGTAAAGCTGACAAGACTTTTGGATAAATTAGAAGCAAAGCAAATTATTGAAAGAAAGAGAAGGGGAATGAATAATATTGTTGTTTTGAAAAGATAGAAAGATATTTAAATATATAAAACTTATAATTCTTATAAATATTATAAAATGGATAATACAACAATAGCTATAAGAAGGGATTTGAAAGACAAAATAATGGAGTTTGGGACTAAGAAAGAATCGTATTCAGATGTTATTGAAAGATTAATTAAAAGTGCTGAGCAAAGATTACTCCACGATGTTTTCATGTCAGAAGAGGGATGTGTAAATATTGAAGAAGCTATTGAAGAAGCCAATAAAAAATGGCCAAAGTAATAATAACAGGTAATCTTAAAGATAATATTTTAAAAAAGTTTAAGTCTAATTCTAAAAAGATATTTCAATTAATGTCTTCTCTTATAGAAAATCCTAAAAAAGGGAAACCAATTGGACAGATTGGTGGAATTGTGATAAAAGAATTAAAGTATCAAAAATATAGATTTTATTTTATAACCAATGGATTTGAATTAAAATTTTTAAGTATAGAAAATTTACATAATCTTGTAATCAAATTTGTGAAAATGTCTGATAAGAAAAATCAAAGGCAGATAATTGAAGAAATTAAAGATATCTTAAAAAAACTTGGCACTGAAGGATTTTGAAAAGATAAATTTTAAGTTTATCGACGGTTAGATTTCTATGAAACTAGTTTCTCCAAAGCAGTTATAATAAACTAATTCTAATGATTTGCATGAAACAAATCAAAATCAAAAAAAAAGATGTTATATTTTATTCCCAGATTGGAATATTGGCTGTATTAATATTGGTTTTACTATTTAATATAAATTTCCCTGGAACAGCTATTGGAACAGTATCTGCTTCTTCTATTATACCAACAGGAATGCCTGCAATATATGGAGAAGAACTTGGAATTAAATATGATTTTGTAAGTCCTTCTAATCAAAAACTAGCTGATGACACAATTACTCTCTTGGGAAACATAGATAGAGCAGAAGAATTAGACGGCCCAGAACTTCAAAGATATATTTACATATTATATGAAATGAATAAGGGAATTTCTTGTGAATATTGTTGTGGAGCAAGATCTATTATTTTTGAAAATGGACAACCTGCCTGTGGATGTGCTCATTCCTATGCAATGAGGGGATTAACAAAATATTTAATCAAATATCATGGAGATGAGTTTACAGATGAGCAGATATTAACAGAAGTGGGAAAATGGAAGGTCTTATTTTTCCCAGGAATTTTAGAAGGAAAGGCAGATGTTATGAAAAGTCAGGGAATTCCAACAGATTACATTAATTTAACTACAAATAAATATAGGGGAATTGAACAGGGTAAAGTTTCTGGAGATATGATTGGAGACTGTTAATTAAATTTTTCAAAAAAATTTAGAGTAAACCAGAACATGGTAAATAATAATGATAATAAGGAGGATAAAATGAAAGATAAAAAACAAATAATTTTGTGGGTATTAATTGCTGTTTTAGCAATTCTAGTTTTATATGTGGTTTTTGCCCAGAGTGGAGGATCTATTGCAGATACAATATCTCCATCAACACAAGCTGCACAGAACTATGCTGGAATGGTAGGTGGATGCTGAGATGAAGAATAAATTTTTATTTATATTTATTGCAATTTTACTTTTAGGTATTGGAGGATATTCAACTCTGAACGGAAAAGTTGTTGATGAGAATAAAATATCAATTACAGTGTATAAATCGCCTGACTGTGGATGCTGTGTTGGTGATATAGCTTATTTAAAAAATAAGGGCTTTGAAGTTAATACAATTATGACTGAAGATATGTTGGATATAAAAGATGAACATAATATTCCTAGAAATATGCAAAGCTGCCACACAGCAATAATTGGTAATTATTTTGTTGAAGGACATGTTCCCATTGAAGCCATAACTAAACTATTAACAGAACAACCAGACATTGATGGAATTACTCTTCCTGGAATGCCTGCTGGTACTCCTGGAATGCCTGGAACAAAATCAGGTCCATGGGTGGTCTATGGATTGAAGGATGGAAAGGTTTCTGATTTTCTGACAATATGATTGAGAAAAAACAATTATATACTATAATTGGAACAGTTGTTCTTGTTTCTCTTTTATTTTCAATTATTCCTTTTAATTTCCATAGAAACATGAATATGGATAAAATGAGGGAAGAATTTATTTCAATGAAGCAGAATATACAGGGAGACCTTCTTCCAAATGGCCAGTATAGATGTTGCCTAGAAAAACCTTGTACTTATTGTATTGAAAAAACACCTAAACATGGAGAAGGAGCAATCTGTGATTGTCTAAATGATATTGTCAATGGAATGAATCCCTGTGGAGAATGTATTGGAGAAATTTTAGAAGGACATGGAAATCCTTATCTTGCAAATTATTTTCCAGAAGCACTTGCAAATAAAATTGGAGCAAATCATTTAGATGAATTAAAACAAATCATATCTGAAAAATATGATACTTATTCATATGAACAATGAAAGGAGGAAGAATGAAAAAAACAGGTTTATTTTTAATTACAATATTTTTTCTAGCTAGTTTTCTTAGCCTAACATCTGCAGACATGATGAATGGAGACTATGGAGATTGCCCAATGGCAGGAATGATGAGGGGAGTTACAGGATATGGTTTTGGAATAAGTTTTTTTGGATTTTTGTGGAATGTTTTGTTAGTGATAATTCTTATTTTAGTGATTATCTGGTTATTTCAACAAATTCAAAAGAATAATAGGAAAAAATGAGAGTTAGTTCAAAAAAAGAGATATATCTAGGAATAGTATTTGTTTTAATTTTATTTATTTTAATTTTTTATCATCCCAGCCCTATTAATTTAATTAGTTCTGAACAATTTGATAAAATAATCAATTCTAATGATGTTTTTTTAATTAATACGCATACACCTTATATTGGAAAAATAAATGGAACAGATTTAATTGCAGAAGATTGGGAAAACATGGAATTTTATAAAGACCAACTCCCAAAAGATAAAAACACACCTATTGCTGTTTACTGTAGGAGCGGACATATGTCTTCTATTGCTGCAGAACAATTGAAAAAAATGGGTTACAAGAAGATTTATGATTTGAAGGGAGGTATGAATGCATGGCAGGAAAGTGGAAAAGAAATAATACAAAAATAAAAAATAATAGTATTCTATCTGGGATGTTATCTGGTGCAGGTTTACTAGTTTTTTATTTAGCTGTTGTTTCTTTATTTCAAAGTTTTGAATTTGCAGTTATGAATCTGCATAATTTTTGGTATCTTATTTTACCACTTTCAGTAGGTTTTGGAATTCAAATTGGGTTATATGCTTCGATTAGACATAGTGCTATCCTCACTGGAACTATCGCTGGAACAGGAGGGATTTCTGCAGGTTCAATGTTAGCATGTTGTAGTCATTTTCTTCTTAATATTATTCCAATAGCAGGAATATCTGGATTAGCAGTAATTCTTGTAAAATATCAACCAGTTTTTTTAGGCATGGGTATTGTTTCTAATATTCTAGGAATTAGTTTAATGATAAAACATAAAAAAGAAATGAAAGGAGGTACATGCCATGGTGAATAAAAAAATTTTATCTTATATTATTTTAGGGTTGTTAATTGTAATTTTATTAGTTTTAACAATTTTTCCGCAAGTAATCTATGCTGTAAAAGATTCCACAACAGGAAATTCTGTTGAAGATACATGTAATCCTCCAGAAGGTATGACTATTAAAGAATGGACAACTCATATGAGCCACCACCCAAATATTTATTCTAAATGCCTTGAATAATAAGATGTTTAAAAAAAATGTGCATATTCTGGAGAAAAAATTAATAAAGGCCAGGAGGTTATTAGGGAGGTATCTGTTTCCGGATTCAGGGGTAAGAAAAAAAGATATTTTTGTTGTGAATCCCACTTAAGGAATTATGAAAAAAGAGTTGACGAAATTAATAAAAGTAAATATAGTTATTGTAAATAGATAAATGAAAAAAGCCACGATTGAAATAGGGGGTATGCATTGTGCCAGTTGTGCTTTAAATATACAAAAAAGTTTAGGTAAAGTAGCTGGTGTTAAAAATGCTAATTTATTAAGAAGAATAAAAATTTAATCATATCTTTCATAGAAAATCTGATTGTCTTGGACAGCTTTTTCTTTTAGAACATTAACGCATGAATTAATCATGTCCTTCATACCACAGAGGTAAAAATGAACCTTTGAGTTATTCTTTACAAATTTATCTAGAAAATCCTGAACATGGCCCTGGGGAAAATATTTTTTGTCTTCTGTCCTACTTAAAACATTATAATATGAGAAATGTGAATTTGATTTTGCAAGTCCTTGAAATTCTTTATCATAGATAGAAGTTTCAGTGGTTTTATTACCAAAGATTAGGACTATTTTATTTTTATTTTTTAAAAGAGAATTTATCATTGGTCTAAATGGGGCTATTCCAGTTCCTGTTGCAACAAAATACATTGCCTTGTCTTTGGATTCTCTGTTTATTTCAAATTTACCCATTGGACCAATAAACTTAACTTCATCTCCAATTTTAAGATTGAATAGATATTTAGAAGCTGGTCCTCCAACATCTTTAACACAAAGGTCAAGTTGATTTAATTTTTTAGACGCAAGAGAATAGGGTCTTCTAACTTTTTTTCCGTTTTCTTCAAATTCTAGAATAACATATTGTCCTGGTTTAAATTCAAACTTGTCTGGAACAGAAAAATTGATATTTGCCAAATCTTCTGTTATTCTATCTATGGAAATAACTCTTGAATTAAAAGAATTCATTTAAGCAACTCCGCATATCCTTTTTTTTCAAGTTTTTTAACTAGTTTAGAATCTCCTTTTAGAGCTATTTTTCCTTCTGAAACTATGAAAACATTGTCTGGTTGAATATATTTTAAAATCCTATCATAGTGTGTTATTAATAAAATACAATTATTTTTTGTTCTAAACTTTGCAATTGATTTGGCAACTATTTTTAATGCGTCAATATCCAAACCCGAATCTGGCTCATCTAAAATAACTAGCTTTGGATTTAAGGTTAACATCTGAAGAATTTCTAATTTCTTTTTTTCTCCACCAGAAAATTTCTTGTTAAGATATTTTTCTAGAAAATCTTCTTTTATCTTTAAAGATTTGGCAGTATCCCTTAGTTCTTTTCTAAATTCAAGTAGATATTTCTGTTTGCCAGTTATTGATTCCTGGGATTTTCTTAAAAATGTTAATATTTTTACACCTTCAATTGAAATTGGTTCTTGAAAACTTAAAAAAATTCCAAGTTTTGCTCTCTTGTCCGGAGATAAGGAATTGATATCTTTTCCATTGAACATTATTTTACCTGAAACAATTTTATATTGAGGATCTCCCATCAAAACCTTGGCAAGGGTAGTTTTTCCAGAACCATTGGGGCCCATTAGGACATTTATTTTTCCAAGCTCAAGTTTTAAATTAAGTTTTTTTAAGATAGGTTTGTTCTCTGCTTCAACAACCAGGTCTTTTACTTCCAATAAATTCATTTTTTCTCT
>Ga0210057_1004273_pt1 | contig 19164 bp, 18 predicted proteins | sample CryGeyCG2114_010_2_FD_183968 | JGI IMG/M metagenome (GOLD analysis project Ga0210057, IMG submission 183968) | Groundwater microbial communities from aquifer - Crystal Geyser CG10_big_fil_rev_8/21/14_0.10 (SPAdes) (version 2) | ecosystem: Environmental > Aquatic > Deep subsurface > Groundwater ...
GATCTTAAATGGAGTCTTGACCAAATAGAAGACGTCCACGAAAATAAGATAAGTTACTTCTACCTTGAAGATCCATTTGCAGAGGATGAAGGTGCGGTTTATCTTTCAAATATAACTTATAATAATGATGGGCTGAGACTGGTTTCATTTGGATATGAAAGTTCTGTGAGGCCTGATAGAAGGCTTGTTTATGAACAGGGAAACAAATTGGAAGAAAGCAGAAGACTCCAAAATATCAGTGTTTACTTTAATAATTCATTGGTTAGAAAATATGAATTTGGTTACCTAAATCTAAACAGTGAAAAATCTTTAACTTCCTTAGCAAATATAACCTATTTTGGATCTGATGGTTCTTCTGTTTTAAACACTATAGATTTAGCGTATTATCAGACAGAGCAAGGCTTCGATAATAGTACTGGAAAATGGGAAGTTCCTGAAACATTTGCATTTTCCTCCACTACTGCAACAAAGCTTGATTTTGGAGTGAGGTTAATTGATGTTAATAATGATGGATTTCCTGATTTGGTTAAAGCAAAATCTGGAGAGTCTCATGCAACAAGACTTAACAACAAAGTGGGTGGGTGGGACACTAGTTCTCTATTTATGATACCCTCTGGAATTGAAATAGCTGATTCAAATAGTGTTGATCAGGGAGTAAGATTTGCAGATGTTAATAGAGACGGATTGATAGACATACTAAGAGCAAAAAGTGGAAGTTCAAAGTTAGTTTATCTCAATAATGGTACAGGATGGTATGATACCTCAACAAATTGGAGTATCCCATTGGACTTTATAGATAGCGACAGCAAAGATTTGGGTGTTGAGTTAGTTGATCTAAATGGTGATGGAAGAATTGATATATTAAGAGCTCAGGAACCAAGCACAAAAGCTGTTTATTTGAATAATGGTACTGGGTGGGAAAGTTCAACGGATTGGAACACCCCTGACTATTTCACAACAAGTAATAATAAAGATACTGGTTTGAGGCTCCTTGATCTTAATAACGATGGCCTTCCTGATCTTCTTAAGGGTGGAGAACCTGGAAGTGCGTGGATTAACAATGGAACTGGGTGGGAAAGTTACTCACAATATGCTCCAGATTTAGAGTTTGTCGATAATGATAATAGTCGGCCTGATTTAGGAGTAAGATTTATTGAAATAAATGGGGATGGATTGGTTGACATTCTTCAAAATTTCTTAAGTAATGTCACTGTTATAAATCAGACATGTGTGGAGCAAAATGGAACTAATTGCACCTCATATAATATTACTAGTGGTACAGACGTAAAAATAAATAATGGAACAGGGTGGACTTTTAGTGAAGGATGGTTAAGTCCTGAAAAGTTTACAGATGAAGGATTCAATATTGGAAGAAGAATAGCTGATATTAATGGGGATGGCTATGCAGATATAATAAGAGCTTATCAGGCATCTCCATACCAAAATGTAACCCATATAAAAAATGGGACGAGTGCTTTCCTACTAAAAAAAATAACTAATGCCTATGGAGGAATTACTGAAATAGTTTATAGCAAATCAACTGAAAATGAAAATAGTGATGATTTAGGGTTTAATATATGGGTTGTTGAGAATACAACTTTGAACAATTCTTTAACAGGTAACTTTAGTTTTGGCTCAGATTATTCATACTCATACCAAGATGGAAAATTTGACCATAATAGTTTGGAGTTTCGAGGATTCGGAAATGTGAATGAAACACTTCCAGACAACTCAACAGTTTCTCACTTTTTCCATCAGGATGATGTATTAAAAGGCAGAGAATATCAAACAAGCGTTTATGATAATAATGGGTCTCTTATTAGAGAGACTCTTAATGCATTCTCACATGATTCTGACAACATGATTTCTCTTGATTACTCGTCTTTGTACATTTATGATGGAAATCCTTCAGCTTTTGTAAGTAACACATCTTTTGCCTATGATTTTTATGGAAATGTTAAACAAATAAACAATTCTGGGGATACCTCAACGAGTGGTGATGAAAAATATGAAGTGTTTGATTATGTTTACAATACAACTAATTTTGTAGTAGACAAACCTGCAAATTATACTCTTTTTGCTTCAGACGGTTCAACCATTGTGAGGAGAGACCTTTACTTTTATGATGGTTTAAGTGCAGGAATAACTATTGGAGATTTAACAAAACTAACCAAATTTAACAATGGGCAAAATCCAAACACTCTTTACGCCTATGATTCTTTTGGAAACATAATAAAAGAAACTCAGCCATTGGGATATAATACTACTTTTACATATGACTCTACAGGGACATTTAGAATAGTGCAAACTAATGAACTTGGACATGTTGTTAACTATGATTATGATTTTAGGACAGGGAATATTCTTGAAGAAGTAAGAGATGGATTAAATAAGAGTTTTGAGTATGATGTTTTTGGAAGAATTAAGAAAGAGATAATCTCTCCAGACAGTTCAACTTATCCAACTAAAAATTACACCTACGATTTGAATGGATCTTCTCCTGAAATGATTAAAGTAGAAACCAAAGGAAATGAAACAGATTATTCAGAGGATATTTTTGTTTATGATGGTTTTGGAAATCTTATTCAGCAAAGAACTAAATTTAATCCAAGTATACAAATAGTAAAAAATTATTTTTATGACAACAAATATAGAATATCTAGTGAGCAAAATCCTTATTTTGACACTTATTCTTCAACTTTAAGTACGCCTTTATCAGAAGAGATAATCGCTTATGATTATGATGCTCTTAACAGGGTGGTTAATCTAACAAAACAAGACGGAAACTTAACAAGAGTTGTATTCAACAAATCAGTTGTGAGCCAATATGATGAGAAAAACAATAGAATAGATTACATTTTGGATACTTATGGGAGAATAAAAAATGTTTTAGAATATGTCACAAATTCTTCAGGACAAGATGAGATTTATACGACAAGTTACTCTTATAACTCTGCTGATAACTTAATTAACATAACTGATACTGATGAGAACGAATTTATTTTTGAATATGATTTGTTAGGAAGAAGAACATCTATGGATGATCCAAATATGAATCCTTGGAACTATAATTATGACCTTAATGGTAATTTAATAAACCAAACAGATGGAAGAGGGACTGTAACTTTACTGGTCTATGACGAATTAAACAGACTTACTCAAAAGTATTCTCTTGGGGGCTCTACAAATGTGACTTTTACATATGATGACGATATTAATGGAACATTGAGCAATATAACTTTGAATGCCCAATACTCAAATCCAATCTATTATAGATATTCCTATGATAGCAGATTAAGGATTAATTCTGAGAATATTTCTATTAATCTAAAATCAACCCCCAGCCAGAGAGAATGGATTAATTCCTCGATAATTTATGACTCTCAAGATAGAATTCTTAATATGTATATGCCTAAAGATAATTTGAGTTATGGATATAATCCAATTGGAAAAATTGAAAATATCAATGGATTTTTAGATTCAGTCAACTACAATGCCTTTGGCAAAGTAGAGAATAAAACTTATGCAAACAATTTAGTCACAACAATTGATTATGATGTGCTTGGGAGAGTTTCTTCATTGCAGATAGAGAATGTGCAGAATTTAAGTTATTCCTATGATTCTATTGGAAATGTTCAAAATATGGTTGACACCGAAAATTCAAAAGAATATTCCATGCAATATGATAATTTAAGTAGGCTTACTGAAACAAACATTTCAGGTTCATCTGATACCTATGACAATTACACCTATGTCTACGATGCAAAGGGAAACATTCTAAGTAGCATTTACAACCAAGATAATTTCTTGAATCCTTCTAGCGGAGAGAAAATAACCATAGTAACAAACTATACTTACACTGATTTAGCCCATGCACCTACAGGAAAAGTTGTTGATAGGCCTGTTTATATCAACGTTACAGCTTGTGGAACGCTGGAATTCTCAGATACTATATATTTAGTTCAAAGTGATATTGCTGTAAATGGCACCTGTTTCTTTGTTAATGCAGATAATGTAACTTTAGATGGACAGGGGCATACTGTAGCTGGAAATAATTCACAAAACATTTATGGGGTTAGCGTAGTTGAAAAGGATGATTTTGTAATAAAAAATATTACTCTCGGTGATTTTGATACTGGCATTTACTTTGAAAATAGTGCTTCTGGAGAATATATCACTATCTTAGATGTTCATTCAATATCCAATGTGGGTGATGGAATCTGGATATTTGATGGTTCTGGAAAACATATTCTCCATAATGTAAATGCAAGTTATAACTCTATAAATGGGATTACCTTTTTTGGAACTACTGCGGTAAGAAGAGGGGATCTAATAAACATAACCGCAAATGAAAATTTTGGGGACGGAATTGCGCTATCTCCTTTTTCCTCTTCTGGAGAAGATTTTGATTTGCTAAACATAGTGACAAATGATAACATTGGAGATGGTGTGGATATCTTTGGAGGACGAAATACCTTTATTAGAAATCTCATTGCTGAGGGGAATAATGGTGATGGGTTGGAATTGTCCGATAGCTCAAATAGCCAAGTTCTTGACAGCAATATTGAATCGTTAAATTTGCTTAGTACGTCTTCTACCGGATTACTATTCCTCAATGTCTCTTATACTGGAGAAACAGTTTCATCTGGACATAGTTTGACAAGGCAATGGTACTTTGAAACCCAAGTAAATGATTCCAATGGTTATTTAGAAAATGCTAATGTTAGCATTTACAATATTTCAAGCACCTTGATTAACAGCGAACTCACTAATGTGAATGGAAGTATTGGTGTTGAAAATTTAACAGAGTATGTAAGAACTGGAGCAACAAAAACATATCACACTCCACACACAATTGAGGTAAGCAAGTCAGGATATGCTACAAACACAACTATTTACAATTTAAGTGAGGTGCAGAATGTTTTCCACCCTGTTGTGCTTGGAGAAGCATTGGATTACCTTTCAATAGACTATACCACAGAAACAGAAGCAGATAATACAAGTTTCCAAAGAGATTGGATTTATGTTAATACCACTGTCAATGGAAGCGAAGAAAAAATAGTATTTAATCTGTATAATGAATCTGTTTCAAAAGAAGGTTTGGTTTTATGGTTAGCTCTGGATGAAAATAAAACTGATTTAATCGATAGATCTCTTAATGGAAATGATGCAATAGTGAATGATGCTGTCTTTACAAGTGGTGGAAAGTTAAATGGTGCTTATGATTTTGATGGGGTTGATGATTATATTGATGCTGGAAACTCTAACCCATTAAATCTTACTGGAGATTTAAGTGTGAGTGCTTGGGTAAATTCAGATAATTTAACGGCAGATTCAAGAAGAGATGTAGTCACAAAAGGAAGAATAAATAGTTTTGAATGGGCTTTAGCTACAAATTCCGCAAAGAAACCATCTTTTATAGTCTTTAATACAGATGGAAATAACTTTTATACTGCAACAGGAGCAACAATTTTATCTGAAGGCACTTGGTATCATTTAACTGGAACTGTGAATAGTACAGGAGCTTACATTTTCTTAAATGGTGTTTTGGAAGGAACAAATAGTACTTCAGCATCTGGGACAAGGGAAACAGATGGAAATGCAAGCGTTTATGTTGGAGCAAGACAAACACAAGGGGGAGATACTCGCTGGAATGGCACAATAGATGAAGTAAGAATTTATAATAGGTCTTTATCAGCTTCGGAGATTACAGAATTGTATAATTCCAGGGTTGTTAATTCAACAACATACACAGACCAAACAAGAGAAATTAACTGGACAGGTCTTGAGCCTAATGACTATTATTACAATGTTTATGCTTCTGATTCGAATGGAAATCAAAATATAACTGAAACAAGGTCAATTAACCTGTTTACACTTTTGGATTTGCATTCATTCACACAACTCTATTCAACAGCCTCGACAGAAAGAACATTTGGTTTCTTCATAACAAACCTTAATGATACTACAATGAACAATGTCACATGGAAATTTAACACTGGAGAAAGCAACATCACCTCGCAATTTGCTTCTAATTTAAGTGCAGGAGACAGCAAGTATGTTGTGTTTGAATATAATTACTCGAGTGGTGGAAGTTACACGGCTATTGCAACAGCTTACGGGGGAGATGGGAGCATTTCAGATTCAGAAAGTTTGGGGGTAACTATTTAATGAAGATAGACTTAAATAATAAGGCACAGGTAAGACTGATTTTGATAGTGGGGATAGTTATTTTATTGTCAGCATTTATCTTTGCAGCTTCAGTAATTAATGAATCAAATAGCACAAATTCAACAGATAAGAAACTAATGGAGATTAATGATTCTGTAATAAATAATTCTACTATAGAATTGGCCCCTCAAATAACAGAAGAAGAAAATCAAACTTCAGATATCATTCAGGATGAACCGCCTAACGAACCTATTGCAGAAATTTCACAAAAAACAATAACTTCCTCATTAAATCCAGATGCAACCTATACTAAAAATTCTGAAACTATTTGTGATGGTGACACCTGCACTACACAAGTTTATGGGTTTAATGCATTTACAGAGTATGACGGAGAATGGTACACTTTTTCAGATTTGGCTAGTCTGACATGGCAGAACAATGAATTTGTCTTGACTTACAAAGATTTGTCTTTGGAAATTGAGCCATTTGTGATTTATAACGGAGAATACAGAGCAATAAGTGATTTAGAAAACACTTTTGCAGGAACAAGCTTTGAGGGGGTTGTTTCAGCTTCAAGATTTTCAAATAAATTTACTTTGAATATTAACACTGATTCAAGTTTTGCAAACAGCGTTGATAATCTGGGGTTCAGGATTAAAAATGTTAAAGGAGCAAACTCAATAAGCAAGGATGATTTATCCACTATTCTTGATGACATTGAAATAAACTTTAATGACCTTGAAGATTCTGGATACACTGTTGATTTAACCAACTCAACTTATCTTTTGATAAGTAGTGTTTCAGATAATTATGAAAATGGAAAGATTTCGCTTGATCCTGTAATTACTCTTGATTCGGATGATGCAATAAGCTGGTCAAGAGGGCAGGATTCCGATTCTTACGGATTCCACATAATGTATGGTTTATCAGAAGTTCCTGCAGGGGCAAATGTTGTTGACTCAGTTGCATGTTATATGGAGCCGTGTTCTGCCTGTTTGTCAGGACCAGACGGAGACTTAAACATGACAAGATACAATGAATATGGGACTGTTTTTGGAAATTGGAATTCTTACACAGACAATCAGGCAAATCAGTCAAGCCAGAATTGGTTTAATATTTCTGGAGGCTCAACACTTGAAGACAATGGATGGTGGTGCTCAAATGCAACAACACAGGTAAGAGCATCTCTTGAAGAAGGAATAAACAATGTTTCATTAAGATACACTGATCCTGACGCATTTTTAGGGAATATTACATCTGCAGAATCAAAGGATACAATTTTAAGATTTGGGTGGAAAGACGGATTTTTGAATAAGTACAGAAGCTTTGCATCTCCACAGCACTCAAATACAACTGTAAGACCATTTATGAATATAACTTACACCTCTGAGACAAATTCCCCACAAATTTCAATATTAAGTCCTGCAAATGAAACTTTATACTCCCAAGGAACTAATCAGACATTTTCATGTTATGTTTCAGACGATACAGAAGTTGATAATGTGTATTTTTATTCTGATTTTAGAAACGGAACATGGATGCTTGAAGGAACAAATTCTTCAGGAATTAACGATACTGATTATAACTTCACATTTAACTTCACTGGTTGGCTTGATGGAGAAACTGTAATTCCAAGCATATCAACCTATGGAATTGCATATAATGGAACTGACTGGTGGAGAGTTTCTGGGAGCAGTAATGTAACGCACTATGGTCCAGATAGAAGTGTTGTAGGTACCTTTTATTCTCCATCAACCTGGCTAAGGGGGATTGATGCTTGGGACGACAAATTAATTATGCTTGACATAGTCAGCCAGGATATGTATTATTACTGGAGTAATGGCACAGAGATAAGCAATTGCAATGTTGGTAGTGCTATTACAGGAACTATTGTTTCAGGGATTTCCCATTATAATGATAGTTTGATTTATTTGGTTACAGATGCAGGAAGTTACTCTAATCTAAATTCCACAAATCTTAATTGCGATAATTTGGATATTGACTTTAAATTACCCGAGACTATTTCACCGCAAGAAGCAGATACAGACGCAGACACTCTCTACATTCTTGATAGTTATTATAGTGCAGATTTAATACAGGAATATAGTCTTTCCGATGGAAGTTACTCTGGGAATATTTCAGCAGGGGATATTTTGGATTGTTCAGGAACTTGTTCTGAATATGGATTGTCAACAATTCCTTCAGAATCAACAGCAAAAACTATTTTCACAATGACCAACTCCCCGGCTGAATTAACTCAAATTGTTTTAAGGGATTCAGGCAGTATGCAGTGGTATTGTTCAGCAGATGATATTTATTCAAATGAAAATCAAACAGAAACTTACACTTTTTATTTCTCAAATGAAACTCAGAATTATGCAAATGAGACAGAAGGCAGAGATGCAATTGAAGAAGGAATTTACAATGCAACACCTTCTGCAACAATTTATACAGACTTGGAAGTTGATGTCAGGCATTTTGACGGAACACAGGAAAACGGGGTATTTGACAAGGTTTCCTTTAATGGTACACAAAGATGGGGATTTAATTATGTGACTGATGGTGAAAGCTTTACAAACATAGCTAATAGCTCTTACTATGTCTTTAATGTCTGGGAAGATGAAAGTTTGACTATTAGTGAGATATTTGATGCTGTGAAGAATTTTATTGAGAATACGTTATCATAACCTACAAGTTCTTTAGTTTCCTTTCCAAATCTTCAAAATCATCATACTCAATGCAGACATCACTTGCAGACTTGAGGAAATTAACTTCTGTTCCTTTTTTATGAATAAGAATTATTTTCTTTCCCAAAGCTTTTGCATAACCCATTTCAAAATACATTCCGTTGGCTTTTTCAGAAGCCTCTACCAACATAGCGTCACATTGTTTAACATATTCCAGGGCTTTATCCACGACTTCTTTTATATCCATTTTCTTTTCACCCCAATTCTGGGCATCTCTGAAAAAAATAAATGTCTTATAGTCTGTGGATTCTTCTATAACTTTGCTCAATTCTTCAAGCTTAGCTTTTAGCTCGCTTGGATCAGAGCCTTTGAATTTGTATGCTACATACATTTTTTTCATTTAAACACAACATTCCTCCCTTTTATAAAATCTTCCGTATGCTTCTTTTACCAACCCATCTAGTTTGTCATTTGGCATTCCATTTAGTGATCTGAAATTCATCACATGATATTTTACATAACCATCTTCATCCTGAAATTGATTGTATTTCCCTAATTCTTCTTCTGAAAAGCCAGTTCTTCTCATTTCATCATACAAAGGAGTTCCTGGAAAAGCTCTTACAACCATAAAATAAGCTTCATCGGCATTAAGCTCCATGGAAAAATCTATTGTTCTTCTTATTTCGTCTTCTGTTTCAGAGGGATAGCCAATAGTGAAAAATGCCTTTGTATCAATTCCCAATTCTCTGCATCTCTTAAACACACTTCTTACTTTATCAAGATCAGAGCACTTTCCAATGTAGTCAAGTATCCTTGGAGTTCCTGATTCAATCCCAAAAGCTAATTTGTAGCAACCTGCCTGACTCATTTTTGCCAGTAAATCATCGTCAAGAAGTTCAACTCTTGCAAGACCTCTCCAGTTTACATTAAGCTCTTTATCTACAAAAGTATCACACATCCTCACAAGCCTTTTTCTATCATGGTTAATTATGTCATCCATAAAGTGAATGCTGTTAACTCCCTGCATCTGCAAAAGTTTTATCTCAGAAACAACATTGTCTATTGATCTTGTTCTTATTTTTCTTCCGTTCATTGCAGGCACAGAGCAAAACACACATGTGAAAGGGCATCCTCTAGAAGTGTTCATAGTTGCTTCTAATTTGCCGTCAACCATATAAGGATCATTTACAAATAAAGACCGATCAATGTAAGGCAGTCTGTCTAAATTCCCTACAGTTCCTGCGTCAACAACTCCCTGATACATTCCTTTTATTACATCCAGGAAGACATCTTCTGCTTCTCCTCTGACCAACAAGTAACCTTCTGGGTTAAAATCCTGCCCCCTAAGAGTTGCGTGAGGTCCGCCAACAATCTTCTGAGGTGCTTCAATTCCCTCCATGATTTCCAGTGAAATTTTATAATTAGTAGAAGTTGTATTAATTCCAACCACTCGAGGATTCATGTTATTTACTCTTTCAGTCAATTCGGGCAGGGTAAGTTTTTCAGCTTCAGCGTCGACAATAGCTGTTTCTATTCCTGCATTTTGTGCAACGGATCCCAAATATCCCAAACCCAAAGGAGCAGAAGTTCTATATGCAGGCCTGTACTCTGCTGAATATTTTTGAATAGGACTGTTAATTAGAACTAAATCCATTTTGTCCTCCTGTATTGTTTAGTAATTCTCTAAATTCCTGAGATTTCATTCTTGATAATTGAAATAAAAAAGAACTGCCATGTCTTGCAAAAAGTCTTTCTGCCAATATATAAGGAATTTCATGAGATTGCTTTAAATCATCCTGCAGATCTTTTGTCGGATTAATATCTTCTCCAAAAAATTCAGCATAAACTAATCCTGAAAATCTTCCAACACATTCTATTAATTGCCTTAATAATAATCCTTCTTGATCTGAATATTTTCCAAATAAAGGATTTACTCCAAAATGCAGATAATGTCCTGCTTCTTCACCAATCTCTGAATCTGGGATTGGGAAACCATATCTACTTGTTCTTACTCTATTTAATGCAGGATTGTAACTAGTGCCTATTAATTTGTTATCGACTTCAAATCGGGGGAAGTCCTTATTTGGCTTAGCTACAAACAGCGGAGATAAAACTTCGATTGCATGATGCAGTCTTCTAGTAAGTCCTTTTTCCATGCTAGCAATTTCTGGATCTAAAAGCAATTCTCTAGGAGGCATTTTCTATTGCCTCCAAATCAACAACAAAGCTGTCAACTAGTCTTTTTGGTCTTTTTGAGTTGTCAATCAATTTATTATCTTTTAATCTTGTAAAATAAGTAGAAACAGTGCTAAGTTTCAGACCTGTTTTTCTTGCTATATCTAAACTTGTATTTTTACCGTTGCAGTTCTTCAAAATCTTAAACTTGATTTCGTTTAGAGGTTTTAGTGAATTGTTAAACTCTTTATAATCTGAAATAAACAAACTCTTTTTCTGTTTTTGAATATCTATCTTAGAAGTTATTTTTATTATTTCAGAAAAATAAGAATAAAGATTGTCTGATACAAAATCAATGCATTCCTTGTGTTTTATATTTTCAACAAATTTTTCTATTTCTTTTTTCTTTATTTTTTTGTTTTTGTGAACAAATTCATTTAAAACTGTGGAGAAAACTTCAATTAGATCATAAAGCTCTTTGCCGGATGGCTTTTTTGTGCAGTATGCTTCAACAATCTTCTTTATACTTTCAGCAGACATTTCCATGGATGGAATTAATTCTTTTTCTGGGTGGATTATAACAGGAACTCCTGTAACATAAACTGGCCTTGGAGGAGTGTGTTTTGAGAAATTTGATTTTAGATACTGCTCAATTATGTGGTTAAATGCTCTGAATCTTTCAGAGGTTAAATAATGGTTTGGTGCACTAGAGCATATCTCGGGAAACAATTCTGGAAGATATGTTGCAATAAGATAGTCTGAAATAATGTAATTTATTTTTGAAAGGCTTATTTTGTCAAAAGGAATATACTCCAGTTCTGATCCTTTTCTCAAGTCTTCTACTCTTATGTTTGAGAGTATTGCCTGAACTTCTGAGAGATAGTGAGAATTTTTGAATAATCTGTCCATTGCTTCTGAAAGAAAAATTATTTTGTAGTCAAGTTTTAGATAAGATATTAGTTTTTCAAGGACCTGGACATTTTCTTGCAACTTTTCCACTTTGTTGGTAGTATTTCCAAGGCTTTTTTCAAAAACAGGATGCTCAAAAACAAACTTATCCCAGATACATAAATAAACTTTTTGGGGTTTTTGCTTTAACAGATAAAAGATATGGTTAATGTTTGTATATGTGTTTGTGATTGGACTTATGTTTGTATAAATTATCTTCATAAAACTCCTACCACTTCTCTTAGAGATTTAACTAAAAGACTTTCCATTCCAAGCCTCTCAGCACCTCTTACCTCTTCTTCATCGTGAGAGACAAATATGCTTTGTTCTGGTGTTGTGTTTGCTCTTCTAAGAGCTTCCAAATAAATTGAAGGGTGAGGTTTTCTGTGTCCTACCTCATAAGACATAGTTATTGTTTCAAACAAGTCAAATAGATCATACTGCCTTAACTCATGAACTAAAGAATCATGTGGAAGATTTGAAATAATCCCAAGCTTTCTTCTAGTCGCAAGATCTCTTAAAATTTCTGGAACTTCGGGGCAAGGAGCTGAATCGTGATCATTTAGCTTGTATATTTCTGAAATCTTCTGAATAGGAATATTTCCATTTAGCCCTGCATTAGAAAGCACTAAACTCATAATTTGATCCATTGTCCACTCAGAGTTATCGTGACCCCTTGCCTGAAGATAAGCCTGAATTGCTTGATTATGTGCCTGAGATAATCTGTCTAAGCTAATTTGATGCCTGTTTTGAGAATTAATATAATCCAAGGCAAGTCTGTGAGCTCTGAAAAGAGTGTCTTGGTTAAACCTATAATCACAGATAAGTTCCCCGTAGTCTAAAAACAATTTCTTCTTTTCAGCCATTTTCAAATTGTTATCAGAACTCTTTACCCCAACCCAAGGTAAAAATCCGAGATTTTTCTGGTTTTTAAAGATTTATGTAATTTTTCACATATTTGTGAACTTAGCTTTTATAATCTAGTGAAGTCTTAAAATAATAGCTTGGAGGTGATGGCACCTCAGAGCCTGATTCTGGGAAAATGTGAAATGGAAAGAAAAACACTTGCCCCACGAAGCACAATACAAAGCGAAGGCAAAATAGGTTATAGTGAAGGATTTCAGGCATGGAACACAATAAGGCTGAAAAAAGAGTTATTTGAAGAATTCCCTGTCCTTAAGGAGAAACGCTCCAAATTCGCTTACAGGCTTATTTTCTGTCGAGATCTTAAGAAATTTGAGGAAATACTTAAACAATCGAAAAAAGGCGAAAGTCTGCCCCTATTGCTTTGGTTGTATAAGGAAAATTAAACCACACATTAAGAAACTTTTTAAATTGCTAAAATATCCCAAAAATATGAATGACAAAAGAAAGTTAATGAAACATATGCTTTACTGGATCGGAGGACTATTCTTACTATTTGGGCTAATTGTTCCTATTGGAATTTATTTTCAAGCTAAGGGGGTTAATCCTAATAATGTGTTGGTTCCAATTATTTTACTCATAGTTCCAGCAATGCTTTTTGTCATAGGATATTACGGGATTAGACATGAGGTTAGTTTTTCCAGAGAAATTATTGGGTTTGTAATCCTAATACTATTAGTTGTTTCTGGTTTCATGATCTTTAACTCTATTTTACTTGCAGCCATCCTTGGAGGTATTGGAGGAGGGGTATATGGCTGGATAAAAAACAAAAAGCCAGAAGACTCTAAATCTAGATTTCCGAGAATAGTGGGAATTGTATCGTTTATTCTGGGCTTACTTTCCTTAATGGGTGTATTTTTCCTCTTAATTAGAACTGCTATTGTTTTTGGATAATTCTCGAATTAAAATCCATCACTCCCATCTCGACAATATTTATAAAGTCAGGCAGCTTCGATAAATCGTGATTAAAGTTATGATCAGCGAAGAGAAAAATTACATCTCTACCTGATGCCAAAACGGAGAGGTCCTTCGGCGTGGGCGTTCACCCATTTTGGCGTTTTAATGGGATGTAGAATTTCCGTTCGGATGCCAGAATAGGGCAGTCTACGGTTGGGGCGTTTATTTTTAAAAATCCCCTTTTTCCCAACTACCTTTTATTGCAATATTATAGTTGCTAAATCTTTCCCTTATTCCTCCTGTCAAACCAGAAAGAAAGGAATACATTTGAAATGAACCTCTGGCTTCTACATAAATACAATCGTTAGAAGAAGTTACATCTTTATCAACACCATAGAAATTCAATCGACTATATGCATCACAAAATCTTTTCATATCATGCATTAAATTAATTGTATTTTGCACCTCTTTTCCTAAAGTTATTTTTAATTGGGCGATTGCAGGACTTTTAGCACTAACTTGGATTTTAGTTAGAATTATTCCTCTTTTCTCTTTGTCTAACTCTTCTCTTATTTCTCCAGGAAGAATTAGTCTGCCTTCTGAATCAAATTTCATTACCATTTCAATTAAGATTTTCTTTTGTTTTTATAAGTTTGGTAAATTTTGGATGTTTTGTTTCTGGAAAAATTTAAATATCAATCTTTGTTATTTTAATCATGAAAACAGAATTTTGTTTTTGGGCTCCTGTTTTGGTTTTATCTGTTACTAGCTTTTTAATAATATTTAATATACTACAAAATTTGAGTAGGACTGTGGTTTTGTGAACGCTTAATTTATATATATCCCTTTCTTTTTTCATTAATGGTGTTGGATATTTCTTGGATTGGAAGTTTTGGTCTGCTTGGGCTTTTTATTGTAAATTTTCTTGCTTTTACGATACTTCCTATTCCTGTTGAAGCTGCAATTATTATTGCTTCTTTTATTTACAATCCTTTCTTGGTTTTGTTTGTAGCTATTCTTGGAAGTACTGCTGGAAGCCTGACAACTTATTATATAGGGTATAAAGGGGTTAGAAGATTTTTGCCTAAAAGCAAAAAGGAGTGGAAGTATAATGCAAAGGCGAGAGAACTTTTTGAGAAATATGGCGCATGGAGTCTTTTACTGTTTGGATGGCTACCTCTTATAGGGGACCCTTTAATTATTATCGCAGGTAGTTTTGGAATGAAAGTGTGGAAGTTTTTGATTTATTCAATTATTGGAAGAGCTATCTACTTTATACTTATCATCTATCTTGGAATAAATCTTGAAGGAGTATTGTAATGGAAAAATCACTTGTAAATTTTAATAAAGAAATTATTTTCGGGGAAGTTGGAAGTGTTCTTGGAGCACCTTTGTTTGCATTTATTTTATCAAGATTTGTGAAAGAACCTGATTTTATTTCGGGATCTGCTGTTGCAGGAGGAATAATCGGCATGGCTGTTTTTTGGCTTTATACAAGAATAACGGATAAAGGTGAGGGATATTCACTGAGAAAACTTGCAGACGATATAAAATATTTCACGCCTGCCGCATTCATAATCGCATTATTGTTTTACTATCCAACAGTATTTTTTGTTTCAAAGTCATTTTTGACAAATCACCATAGAGTCCTTTATTCAGTTATTGTTGCCCAAATTGCAGCGTTTTTATTCTTCTTACTGGGAATGAATATCTATAGATACTTCTTGGATAAGATAATTGGGAAAAAACTGTGATTCAAAACCCTTAAAAACTAATTTTATTCTTTATAATTATGGAAAGCATTTATGATATGGAAATTCCAAAGATAATTTCTGAGATAAAGACAGCGAAAGCGAAGACTGTTCTTTTACAGTTTCCTGATGGGTTGAAAGCATTTTCTTATCAGGTAGTTGACGAAGTAAGGAAGAAGACAGATTGTCTTCCTATAATCTGGCTTGGGAATTGTTTTGGGGCGTGTGATATTCCTTTGACTATGATGAACAAGGTTGATTTAGTTATTCAGATAGGACATAATAGATTCATAAAAAATCCACGGGGTTGGAAAGTTTAAGATGAAATTAATAATTCTTTATGGGCCTCCTGCTGTTGGGAAATTTACGGTTGGAAAAGAGTTAACTAAGATAATAAAGTACAAACTTGTTCATTTTCATGATTTTTATGACCCTCTGGTAGAAATATTTTCTGAAGACAACTATTGTGACATAATTGATATCTTGGATAATTACTTTATTAATATCTTTGAAAAAGGAAAAAAACTAAAGTTCAAAGGAATGATTTTTACATATACAGAAATAAAAAGGAATAATTATGCGTTTATGAAAAAGATGATTAAGAAACTAGGAAAATCTAATGTTTTGGGAGTTAAATTAAATTGTGGTGCTAATAAATTATATGAAAGAGTTATTTCTCCATCTAGAAAAAAAGGATACAAAACTAAATCAAAAAAAGATATGGACTGGATGTTAAAAAATAAAGATTATTCTACAACAATTCCTGGGATAAAAACTTTTGAATTAGACAACACAAATTTATCTCCAAAAAAAGCCGCACAAATAATTAAATCGCATTTTAAGTTAAAATGAAACTCGTATTAATAGATGGCAAATACAAAGGCGAAGTAAAACTTCCTAAGAAAGCACTTGATATTTTGAAAAAATTTGGCAGAATTGCAGTTTACACAACAACACAGTTTAATCATAAACTTTCTGGGGTTTTGAAACAGCTTGATAAGGCAGGAATAAAATATGTTTCTTCACAGCCAGAGAGAACAAATGCCAAGTTCCAGGTTTTAGGTTGTGATATGTATCACGGGAATTTGAAGTTGGCTGAAGATGTTGATGCTTACCTTTATGTCGGAGATGGAAGATTTCATCCGAATGCATTGTTGTTTCAGGAAGAAGATGGACAAGGAACCAGACCGGTGATAATGTATGATCCTCCTAATAAAAAAGTTCATGTGCTTACAAGTAAAGATGTTGAGAAAGTTTTAGGAAGAAAAAGGGCCAACATAAAAAGATTTCTTATGGCAAAAACAGTGGGTGTTGTTGTGACGACAAAGCCAGGACAAGAGCATTTTCACTATTTTAAGAAGTTAGAAGAAAAATATAAAGACAAGAAGTTTTATGTTTTTACATGCGACACTGTTTCATTTTCAGAGATGGAGAACTTTCCATTTATTCAGGCATGGATAAATACAGCATGTCCGAGAATAGGTGCAGATGACATAACAACAACAGAGAAAGTCATTGTAAATGCCGAAGAGGCTTTGAGAATTTAGACTTGGTTTCGCCTCGCATATTGGTTGCTCAAATCCAGACATTGTCAAGGTTTTTCGCTAATTATGAACTTAATACATTAATTAAATTTTAGGTGGAAAAATCTGCGGAACGCGATTTTGGAACAATATAAATCGTGTGCGTTAGCGAACGTAGAAGAGCGAACTTTTAAAAGACAAAATTCCTTTCTAAAAAACATGGCAACGCTAATCGCTAATGACAAAGAAATAGAAGTTCCTGATGGGAGTCCAATAAAGGATGCATGCAAAGAGTTGGGAGTTCCTTTTTCTTGCGAAGATGGAGATTGTGGGACTTGTATGATTGAGGTTGAAGAGGGCATGGAAAATCTTTCTGAAAAAACAGAAGAAGAAAAAGCGATGGGAATAATTAATGGGAATTACAGATTGGCTTGTCAGTGTAAGATAAAGAAAGGAAAAGTTAAGATATTTTGTTAATTCTGCATATTTTGATAACCCCAGTTAAATCCTACTCTTGGGATAACTTTTGGATTAAATTGGAATGGTTCTAATGGGGGGTATTCAGAAATATCTAGCTCAAGGTTATGTTCAGACTGGTGAAAAGGAAAAAAATGATATCTCACTTTATATGGTGATTGATTTTCATCGCCTAGAGATTTGTAATGAAGATTAAATGGCATCTTTGGTTGACCTTTTCCATTAATGTAACGATGTTCCCTAAGGGTCTTAAAAATGACCCCTTCTCTATTAGTTGCATGTCCGAAAATATCTTCTTTTGAAGGAGGGGCATCAAAAGTTGCGATTACAATGAGTCCGCCGCCTGCTTCATCAGTTACAATTTTGTGATCAAGAATAACTGTACTTAATCCCATTAACTACAGTTAAAAACATTATTTATAAAATTTTGTGTTAATTTGCTTTACATAATTTACAGTCTTTTCCTATATGTGCGTCGTGCTTTCTGTGAAGTCGGCACAAGAATTCAGAACCCTTGAAGACTTTTGATAGATCATACATATAATTCATAATACGCTCAGGATTTTTTACAATTTTTTCTGAAGCTTTTTCTATGAGTTTTTTTTCTTCCAGAGAAAATTTTATTTCTGATGCTCTTTTTGAATTTCTGTAATGCGAAATTGCTGCTTCTGTTATCCCAAGTATTTCTGCCACTTCCCTCTGACTTAATTTGTTTTTCTCAATTAACGCTTTAGCAACCTCTCTTCTTAATGCCGGCAAAAGATACCACACCTCAATTTCTTGGGGCATAACTTTTTTCATGGTTTTATCAAGATAATAAGTTTTATAAACATTTCTTAACAATCGTTAAGTATGGAACAGGAGTCAAAAGTTATTGAAATAAACAGAGACAATTATGACCATTATAACGAAGAGAAACTTGTTTTTAGGTCAGAGGCAGGAGCAATCAATGAAGAGATTGTCAGAGAGATTTCTAAACAGAAGAACGAGCCTGATTGGATGCTTACTAAACGGCTTAAGGGTTTGAAGTTTTTTCTTGAGAAACCAATGCCTGAATGGGGGCCTGATTTGTCTGATTTAAATTTTGATGAGATTCATTTTTTTGCAAGACCTGATGCAAAACAATCCAGAATCTGGGAAGATGTTCCGCAAGACATAAAAAATACTTTTGACAGGCTCGGGATTCCGCAAGCAGAGAAAAATGCTTTGGCAGGGGTTGGAGCACAATATGAGTCAGATATTATTTATCATAACTTAAAAAAAGAGTGGGAAGAGAAAGGAGTTGTTTTTCTTGACATGGATGAGGCGGTGCATAAACATCCTGAATTAGTTCAAAAGTATTTTATGACCACTTGTGTGCCGATTCATTTGCATAAGTTTTCTGCTTTGCATGCGGCTGTGTGGAGCGGAGGGACTTTTATTTATGTTCCTAAAAATGTCAAAGTGGATATTCCTTTGCAGGCGTATTTTAGAATGAACGCAAAAAAGGGCGGACAGTTTGAGCATACTTTGATAATTGCCGACGAGGGAAGTCAGGTTCATTACATTGAAGGATGTTCTGCTCCACAATATCAAGAAAATTCTTTGCATGCAGGATGTGTTGAAATTCAT
>Ga0210057_1004274_pt1 | contig 19153 bp, 18 predicted proteins | sample CryGeyCG2114_010_2_FD_183968 | JGI IMG/M metagenome (GOLD analysis project Ga0210057, IMG submission 183968) | Groundwater microbial communities from aquifer - Crystal Geyser CG10_big_fil_rev_8/21/14_0.10 (SPAdes) (version 2) | ecosystem: Environmental > Aquatic > Deep subsurface > Groundwater ...
AAATGTTGATCCAGAATTATTACCTTTCCTTGGTAATTGTGCAGGTGGAATGGCCGCAAATATCATGGGAAATAAAGAAAGTATTACTAAAGAAGGTTTATTAAAATTTATTGAACAATTGTTTAAAGGTGTTGATGAAGTAGAAATTGGCACCTATTTAAAAACAGTTAATAATGTTCTAAATAATTTAAATAAAAGTGATGTTTCTTCATTTACAAAAACATTATTAGAAACTTACCACAATGATGGAACCATTTACATTTTTGGAAATGGTGGCAGTGGTGCAACAGCATCACATTTCGCAGGAGATTTAGTGAAAGGAGTTTCTTATGGCCTTGATAAAAGATTCAGAGCACTTTGTCTGAATGATAATATGCCTTCTTTAATGGCGATTGCCAACGATATTTCTTATGATGACATATTTGTTGAACCATTAAAAAATTTCTTGAATCCAAATGATTTAGTTATAGGGATTTCAGGCAGTGGTAATTCTATGAATGTTGTTAAAGCCTTACATTATGCAAAAGAACGTAACATCAAAACAGCTGCTATTTGTGGTTTCAAAGGTGGAAAAATTAAAGAGATTGCAGATGTTTCAATTCATGCAGAAGTGGATGACATGGAAATAACTGAGGACATCCATAATTTAATTATGGTTCATTGTGTAAAACGAGTTTTAATGAATCAGTTAGAATATAAGAATACGGGTGATTCTGGGAATAAGTATATGGAGAGGATTGAATAATGACAAGAATAATTAATCCTTTTGAAGGGCTAGAAATCATAACTAGTGATTTAATTAGAAATGATGATAGAGGGTCAGCATGGCATATCGATACGAATTCTAAGCAAGATAGAATTACGTTATTTAAACGTAATATAGGGAGTCTAACAGGGGGACATTATCACTTGCCAGGGCATCCAACACGGGACCCCGAAGAATCTCTCCTAATTGATGGAACAGTCACAATATTTTCCAAACATATGATTTCTGAAGAAGAATATTCAAATACCTTTTTAGGGCCAGTTATGTTTAGATACCATACTAATGTATATCATGCAATGAGAGCAGAAAGTGATATATTATTTAGTGACCTTCATGATGATTTTAAAGGAAGAGATTATAATGTTGTAGTAAAAGAACTTCATCATAAATTATAAAATTAAATCAAAATTCCTTAATCAATTCTTCATAACTCTTTCCATTAATATCTATAAAAACAGCATTCAAATTCGTAGCTAATTCACTATCTTCATGACGATCACCAAGAACAATAATTTTATCAAAATCTTCAAACTTTTTACCTAATTCTCTTAAACCATCTTCAACCATAGTTGTATAAGGTTTCCTTCTAGTAACTTCTTTAACATAATTAAAATCTATATCTAATTCATCCTTCTTTAATTCTGCATATTTTGAATCTAAATTAGGAGCATATTGCCAGTTATCAATTATTACACCTTTTATTGCTAATGAATCATTAACTGTTTTATTAATCTCCTTAACGGTCTCACAACTAAAATATTTCCTTGCAACACCACTTTGATTAGTTACAACAATTTTAATGGTTCTATATTTTGTTTGTAATGTAGAAAGATAATCTACAACAGGTTTTTTCATTCTTATCTCTTGACGCCAATTCTCTTCACGACCTAAAAAATCATTATTTTCAATTAAAGTTCCATCTCTGTCAATGACTAATAAAACTCCCTTCCCTTTAATCTCATTCTTAATATATTCAATCATTTTAGTGGTAGACATTGGTGGTTCAGTGGTATATCTCATTTCTCCACCAACTTTTGCAACGGCTTCTCGTTCTGAAGTAATTCCAGGAGTTGTTTTATGAATATAATCTGGACCTTTGATATAATAAGAAGGTTTCAATAGTTCAATTACTTCAACACCTTTCGCAAAATCAGAGATTACAACATAATCTACACATTCAAGTGCAGAAACTGAATAAGCTCTAAGTTGTTCATTATAAACCGGCCTACCATTTCCTTTTCTTGAAGAAATAAATTTATCTGCTGTCACAGAAACAAATAAAACATCACATTCTTTCTTAGCCATTTCAAAATGTTTCATATGACCTGGATGAAGCATGTCAAAACCACCATGGCATAAACCAACTCTCTTTCCTTCAGATTTAAGTTTGGAAATTAAAGAGATAGCGGAATTAAAATTAAGAATTTTAGGTGAATTGTATTGTTCAATTTTTTCTATTTGAATCATTTTAAAAAGGTCCCGTGAAGGATTTATCTGGAACATCTAAGGGAACAGCCTCATCAATACTTGGAATCTTAATGTCCTCCCTTTCAACCATCCTTAAAACTGTTTTAATCATCTCTGTATAATGAGGATAATAATATTTAGTTAAACCGGGAGAGGAAGGTGTAGGAATATCTGGTAATGTAATTCTTTGTGGAGCAACATCCATAAAAGAAAAAGCTTTTTCAGTAACTCTTGATATGATCTCTCCTGCAAACCCCCCCGTATAATATCCGGAATCTAACACCAACAACCTTTTTGTTTTTTTAACTGAATTAATGATGGATTCATCATCCAAAGGACGTAAGGTTCTTATATCAACAATCTCAACGGAAACTCCCTCCTGTTCTAAATATTTAGCTACTTTAATTGCTTCTAAAGTCATAAAGGATGTAGAAGCAATTGTTATATCCTTACCTTCACAAATTACCTTACTTTTTCCTATTGGGACTTCATAAATCTCTTTAGGTACATAATCAATAGTATTATGTAACCAACGATGTTCAATATAAATAACTGGATTATTATCTTTTATTGCAGCTATTAACATTCCTTTAGCATCATAAGCGTTTGAAGGCATAACGACTTTTAAACCGGGAATGTGAGCAAATAAAGCTTGTAAATTTTGACTATGTTGTGCACCTTGCCCCCAACCTCTCCCAATAACCATTCGTATCACTAATGGAACACTTAATTGCCCACCAAACATATAATACCATTTTGCTGCATTGTTGATAATTTGATCCAAAGATAATAAAGAAAAATCAATTCGTTGATGTGTTAGAATTGGACGTAAACCTGTTAAGGCTGCACCAATACACATACCTGTAAGCCCATTTTCTGAAACAGGCATATCTAAAACTCGTTTTGGTCCAAATATTTCCAATAAGCCATTTGTAGTTCCAAAAATACCTTTTGGATCAGGAACACCTTCTCCAATAATAAAAACTGAAGAATCTTCTAACATAGCTTGTTCTGTTGCTTCACAAATTGCTTGAGCATAAGTTAATGTTCTTTTTTGATTTATTTCCATTTTATTAAGCATAGATATATTTTATTAAGTCTTCTTTAGAAGGATATGGGCTCATTTTAGCAAAAATAACAGCTTCATTAATTTTGAAGGATATTTTTTCTCTTAAAGATAAAATCTCCTGCTCTGTAAGAATCCCTAACTGTATTAAGTTTAATTGCAATTTTTCTAATGGGCATCTTTCTTTCCATTTTAAAAATTCTTCTTCGGTCCTATAACCAATATTATTATCATAATTAGGACCACAATGTTCTCTCCATCTATATGTAGGAGATTCAATAAATACAGGACCATTTCCAAATTTAATACTTTCAATAGCTTCTTTAGTACGTTTATATACGGCTAAGGCATCATTTCCATCTACTTCAAAAGAAGTTAAGCCATGAGCTTTAGCGATATCAATAATCTTACGATCTGGTTGCCGTTTATTTAAAGAGGTATAAACTGAATAAAGATTATTTTCACAAAAGAAAATGATTGGCAAATTCTTCAATTTCGCAAAATTTAAACTTTCATGTAAAACCCCTTCTTCACTCGCTGCATCGCCTAAAAAAACAACTATTATTTTTCCTTGATTGTTAAAAGATGAAGTAAAAGCAGCTCCAAGAGCAACAGGAATAATATTTCCTACAAGAGGAGTTGAACCGACAAATCCTACATTTAGATCAACTAAATGCATTGATCCTCCACGTCCCTTTGAACATCCAGTTATTTTACCATAAATCTCGGCGAAAAATTTTTTTAAATCTCCGCCTTTGGCTAAATAATGTCCATGGGCTCTGTGATTACTAAAAATTAAATCATTTTTGGTCAATGCTTGAGAAACGCCCACACCAATTGCTTCCTGACCAATAGAAAGATGTACGGGACAACGCATTTCTTGTTCAGGATATAATTCTACGATTTTCTCCTCAACTAAACGAACATACAAAAGATTCTTAAAAAGACTATATAAGTTTTCAGATTCCACTTAAAAATAATAGAAATGTCAATTTATAAGGTTTTCCTACCTAAGTTCTACTTTATTCATAATCCAGTTAATATGAAACCATCTCGTTTATTGTATTAGCATAAAGCAACAAGTTGCTAATGTCGGAGACAAGGCACACGAAATAAATTCAATTTATCTCGTATAAAATACCGTGTCCTAATACAAAATTTATTGAGGGTTTCATATTAGCCCCATAATCCATAATATTTAAATAGCAAACCTTTAATAATTTATATATGGAAGACCTTAAATTCAAAAATGTATTTATCACTGGAGGAGCAGGATATGTGGGTTCACTTCTTGTTCCACGACTTCTTGAAACAGGATATAATGTTACAGTATATGATTTAATGATTTATGGAGAAAATATTCTTCAAGAACATTCAAATTTAACAATAATCAAAGGAGACATTAGAAATAAAAAAAAGATTATATGGGCATCTGCAGGATCTGATGCTTTTATTCATTTAGCTTGTATTTCCAATGATCCTAGTTTTGATTTAAATCCTGAATTAGGAAAGTCAGTTAATTTTGATGCATTCTATAATGTAATTGAATCTTGTAAAGATAATAAAATTAAACGTTTAATTATAGCAAGTTCTACCAGTCAATATGGAATAAAACCATTAAACATAGAAGTAACTGAAGATTCTTTTGCTGAACCAATTACCGATTATGCCAAATTTAAAATTGAATGTGAACGTCTCTTACAAAATACTGAAACGGGAGATTTGGAATATGTCTTTGTTAGACCAGCAACATTATGTGGTTATGCACCTCGTTTACGATTAGACCTCTCAGTTAACATACTTACAATTAATGCTTTAATAAACAAAAAAATAAAAATTTTTGGTGGAAATCAAATGCGGCCAGCACTTAATATCAAAGACATGGTGCGCTTTTATGAATTAATGTTAACAGCTCCTAAAGAAAAAATCCATAATCAGGCATTTAATATTGCTTACAATAATATGACTATTCAAGAAATTGGAAATCTGGTTAAGGAAACTATAGCAGATGAAGATGTGATTTTTGAAATCACGCCAAGTGATGATAATAGATCTTATCATGTTAATTGTGACAAGATGAAAAATATACTTGATTTTGAGTGTAAATATGGATTAGATGATGCAGTTTTATCAATTAAAAAGGCTTACGAAGAAGGATTAATAAGTGATGGCTTAAATAATCCATTTTATTTTAATATTAAACGAATGAATGAAATTCAATTAACCTAAGCAAAAATGACTAATGTTATTAAAAGTATATTGTGGTACATTACAAAGCCAGATTATTATTCTGAGCTTAGTAGAGTTGCTTTAATATTAATTAAGGAAAAATTACATATTTCTAAAAATACTAAAAAACAAACAATCTATACAAAAAATATGTATCGCAAGATAGCTATCAGTACTGAAGAAGCAATTTTTAAATTAACGGGGAAGAAAAAATTTAGTTTAATTAGAAACATATTTAAAAAAGAATTTTTTGAATCTGAAGAAAAAGAAAGAAAATTTCCAGTCAAAATGGGAGGGGCAGCCAATCTTGATTTATTATATCACTTAGCTGAACATCTGCAAGCCAAAAAAGTTATTGAAACAGGAATCGCTAGTGGCTGGTCATCTTTATCTATTCTTTTATCTTTACAAAAACGTGAACATTCTATTCTTATCAGTACAGATAAACCTTACCCTGGAATGAATAATGAAACTTATGTAGGAAGTATAGTACCCTCAAAATTAAAAGAAAAGTGGAAAATAATTAAATTACCTGATAGAAAAGCAATTCCAAAATCAATCAAACTCTTAAAAGAAGTTGATTTATGTCATTATGATAGCGATAAAACATATGAAGGAAGAACTTGGTCATACCCTAGATTATGGAGATCTCTCCGTAAAGGAGGAATATTCATTTCTGATGATATCGGAGATAATTTAGGTTTTCATAATTTTTGTAAAAAAATTAGAAAAAAACCAATGATTGTAGAGAATAATGGAAATTTTGTAGGGGTCTTAATCAAAGATTAAATTATATAAAAATGGATAATCAAAAAATAATTGTTATTGGAAGTAATTCCTTCTCTGGAAGTCATTTCGTTGATTTACTTTTAGATAAAACAAATTATAATATAATCGGCATCAGCAGATCTCCTGAAAAAAAAGAAATGTTTCTTCCTTACAAAAACAATAATAATTCTTCTCGCTTTATATTTCATCAACTTGATTTAAATAAAGACATGGATAAAATATTATCTTTAATAGATGAACATCAAGCAGAATATGTTGTAAATTTTGCTTCACAAAGCATGGTTGGTCAAAGTTGGGATAATCCTGATCATTGGTATAATACTAATGTTATTTCAACAGTTAAATTAACAAATGCTTTAAAAAATAAAACTTTCCTAAAAAAATATGTTCATATTTCAACACCAGAAGTTTATGGAAGTTGTAGTGGAAGTGTAAAAGAGAATAATCCATTTAATCCAAGTACACCATATGCAGGATCTAGGGCTACTGCGGATGATTTTATTCAAATGTTAATTAAACAATTTAAATTTCCTGCGGTTTTCACAAGAGTAGCTAATGTTTACGGTCCCGGGCAACAATTATTTAAAATAATTCCACGTACGATTATTTATACAAAAATCGGCAAGAAAATACCTCTTCATGGTGGAGGACATGCTAGGAGATCATTTATCCATATTAAAGATGTTTGTGAAGCAACATTGCAAATTATGGAGAAAGCAAAACCCGGAGAAATTTATCATCTATCTACCGATAATTTAATTTCAATAAAAGATTTAGTAACTAAAATTAGTTTAGGAATGGGTAAAAGTTTTGAAGAAGTTACTGAATTAGCAGAAACAAGAAGAGGATTAGATGAGGCTTACATTCTTGATTCAAATAAAGCAAAAAGAGAATTTAATTGGAATGTAAAAATTGGTCTTGAAGAGGGGATTAAAGAAACAATTCAATGGATTAATGCTAATTGGGATATAATTAAAGAAAAAGATTTGGAATATATTCATCAAGAATGATTATAATCGTGATAAAATGTTTTTACAAAAATATAATAATATTTCATTTAAAAAAAGAACTAATTGTGCAGTGTGTACTAAAGAATTAGACAAACCTTTAATTAATCTCCCAAAATTTCCTTTAACTGAAATATATACTAAAGAAAAACCAGCTAAAAATGAAAAAGGTGGTTTTTTAGACCAATATTTTCACATATGTTCACAATGTGGGCATGGACAAATATCGAACATTATTTCTCCAGATTTTTTATATGGAAATTCTTATCATTTTAGAACCTCTGAAAGTAAATCAGGAAGTAAAGTAAACGATGTTTTCCTTAAATTTATTAGTTCTGTTACGCAAGATAAACATTTTAAAACAGTTATTGAAATTGGTTGTAGTGACCTTTATTTATTAAATTCATTGAAACAAAAAGGAGATAAAATTATTGGAATAGATCCAATATTAAATGGTCAAGAAAGAGATGAAAAGATTATTGTCATTGGTGACATGATTGAAAATATAGATTTAAATCAATTTGATTTGGATGATTGTTTAATTATTTGTAGTCATACCATTGAACATTTAGATAATCCTCGTGAAATACTTAAAAATATTTTACAACATGCTACGCCCAATACAAGGTTTTTATTCCAATTCCCAGGATTTGATACTTTACTTGATAATTGTAGATTTGATCAAATATTTCATCAACATTTGAATTATTTTTCTTTACATTCTTTTAGATATTTGTTAAAAGAATTAGGTGCTATGGAAATTAATCATGAAATTAATTTTCAACATTGGGGGTCATTACAAATAGCTTTCAAAAAAAATGATATTGATATAATGAGTAATGGAGGAGATATAAAAAGTGAAAAGGTAGATACAAGAATTGACCGAGAAAAAGTTTTAAGTAAATATGCCCTTTTTAAAGAAAGGATGAAAAATTTAAATTTATATTTGCAATCCATCGATAAAGAAAAAATTATAGGTTATGGAGCGGCATTAATGTTACCCGTATTGAGTTACCATTTAAGAAATGATCTTTCAAATTTAGATTATATAATTGATGATGATAACAACAAGGAAGGTCTTTTTTATATTAATTTGCCGATAATTATTAAGAATTCTAACTCAATTGATAATGTTGAAAATAAAACTCTTTTTATTACAGCTATTGATAATACTAGGCAAATTTTGCTGAAGGCCATATCACTTCAACCAAAAAGAATAATCACAGTATTAAATAACATCTGATAGGTTTAAAATGGATTTAGGAATTAAAGGAAAACGCGCTTTGATCACTGGAGCTAGTAGAGGTTTAGGAAGATCGATAGCTTTAAATTTAGCAAAGGAAGGAGTTAAAATTGCTGTAGTTTCAAGAACTGAACAAGAATTAAATGGCCTGGTTAAAGAAATTGGTGGAAAAGAAGAAGGACATTATTTCATTGTTTGCGATTTAACAGAAGATAGAAAACCAGAAGAAGTTTGTAAGGAATTACAACAAAAGTTTGGCAACCCTGATATCGTAATTAATAATTTAGGAGGAACCATGGACATAAAAGATCCTTTCTGTTCTATAAAAGATTGGAGAAAACTTTGGAGATTTAACATTGAAGTCGCTATTGAATTAAATAATTTATTAACTCCTTATATGAAAGAACAAAAATGGGGGAGGATAGTTAACATTTCGTCCATCTCTTCTTTAGAAAATCAAGGGCCAGTACCCTATTGTACCATTAAAGCTGGACTTACTGCTTATAGTAGAAGCATGGGTAGAGTATTATCTTCAGATGGAATTGTAATGACTTCACTTTTACCTGGAGCAGTCTTTACAGAAGGAGGTTATTGGGATTGTACCTCCCAAAATAATCCTGAACACGTAAAAAAGTATTTAGAAGAAAGAATGGCAATCAAACGTTTTGGCACTCTTGATGAAATAGGAACAATAGTTACTTTTCTTTGCTCTCAACATGTTTCTTTCTGTGTTGGATCATCATTTTTAGTAGATGGAGGACAGGGAAAATGTTTTCAAAATCACAACACATAAAAATAAAATAAAATAATATTATAAAAATGAATAATAATTTAAGATTGAAAATTGCAGAAATAGTATATAATGCGAAAGAAGGACATATTCCTAGTGGATTTTCAATCATCGATATTCTTGAAGTATTATACAAAGATTTTCTAAAGTATGACATTAACAATACAAATTGGGAAGATAGAGATTATTTTATTTTAAGTAAAGGACATGGTTGTGTAGCGTATTATATTATTTTAGAAAAATATGGGTTCATAACTAAACATGATTTAGAAAGAAAAAGTAAAATTGATGGTATTCTTGGTGGACATCCAGATTGCACTAAAATCCCCGGTGTTGAAGCATCTACTGGTTCTTTAGGACATGGATTAGTAACTGCAATGGGAATTGCCTTAGGGCTTAAAATCAAAAAAAAAAATAATAAAGTGCTTGCATTAATTGGGGATGGTGAAAGTAACGAAGGCACTGTTTGGGAGACTGCTTTAGTAGCATCTAATCTTAAATTAGGTAACTTTTGTATTATTGTTGATAATAATAAATCTGCAGAACAAATTCTTCCTGTTGCCAATATGAAACAAAAATGGGAATCTTTTGGATGGGAAGTATCTGAAATTGATGGTCATTCAGAAGAAGAAATACTTTTTGCACTTAAGAGTATTTCTTTTGATTTAAATTCAAGACCAAAAATAATTATTGCTAACACCATAAAAGGTAAAGGAGTTAGTTTTATTGAAGGACATGGACCTTGGCATCACAAGATACCCAACTTAGAAGAAATGGAAAGGATTAGAACGGAATTAAAAAATGACTAAAAAGATTAGGCAAGAATTTGCCGATACGATGTTGGAAGTAGGACTAAAAGATGAAAAATTAGTTGTAATGATAGGTGATATTAGTCATTTTTCCCTACAACCTTTTGCTCAAGCCTGCCCTGGACGATTTTATAATATTGGGATTTGTGAACCAACAATCATGAATATGGCTGCGGGATTATCAAAAGTTGGATTTTTTCCAGTTGTTCATACAATTGCGCCATTTCTTGTTGAAAGATCTTTTGAACAAATTAAATTGGATTTTGGATACCAAAAATTAGGTGTAAATATTGTGACAGTAGGAAGTGCTTTTGATTATAGTGGTTTAGGATGCACCCATCATTGTTATGGGGATTTTGCTCTTCTAAAAACTGTTGATAAAATGGAAATAATTTATCCTGCAACGTGTAAGGAATTTAATCTTCTTTTTAAACAAACTTATAAGAATGGCCGCCCCACTTATTTTAGAGTTCCTGAATCAGATCATGGAATTGATTTTAAAGATGAAGATATTATTTTCGGAAAGGGGATTAAAGTTAAAGATGGAAAAGATATTTCGATCATTGCAGTAGGATCTCAATTAAAATCGGCTACTGAAGCAGTAGAATTATTAAAAAACAAAGGTATTGATGCTGAGGTAATTTATATCCATACAATTAAACCTTTTGATAGTGAATTAGTGAAAAATAGTTTACAAAAAACAAAAAAATGTTTAGTTGTTGAAGAACATAGTATGTATGGAGGGGTGTTTGATGAGGTATTGAGATCAACACAGGATTTAAATAACATAAAATATTCTTCAATAAATATAGGGGATCAATTTATTCATCAATATGGGACATATCAAGAAAATTGTAATAGACTTGGTTTATCAACAGAAGGAATTATAGAAAAGGTGTATGAAATGTTTAACAAAGAAGTTAATAATTTAAATAAAAGTAAAGAAATAAACCTATTGAAAAAATATCCAAATACTAAAAGAAATGTTGATGAAAGGGAAGCAGAAAAAACAGAAGAAAATAAATCTGTAGCAAAAAAATTTGAAAAGGATTTCTTTGATGGAGATAGAAAATATGGTTACGGGGGCTATTATTATCATCCTCGTTTCTGGGCAGATGTTGTAATAGATCTCATAGAATATTATAATTTAACTAATGAAAGTAAGGTTCTAGATATTGGTTGCGGAAAAGGATTTATGTTATATGATTTAAAAAAAGCTCTTCCTGGAATTAAAATTAAAGGAATTGATATTTCTAAATACGCAATTGAACATTGTGTTGGTTTCATTAAAGAATTTTTAGAAGTAGATGATGTTCGTAACCTTAACAAATTTAAAGATGATGAATTTGATTTAGTGATATCTATAAATACTATCCACAACTTAAAATTAAATGAATGTAAAACTGCTTTAAAAGAAATTCAAAGGATAGGAAAACAGGCATTTGTCATGAATGATGCTTGGAGAAATGATTCAGAAAAAGAAATGATGATTAAATGGAACCTTACTGGAGAAACAATGATGCATGTTGAAGATTGGAAAAAATTATTTCAAGAAGTGGGCTACAAAGGAGATTATTATTGGTTTATTCCATAAAAAGAGAGGCGAGAGAAATATGAATATTGAAATATCAGAAGAAATGATCAAAAATGAATTAGAAGTCGAAAAACCATTTTTATCATTAACCAATAATCTATTAGTACTTCAAAGACCAACAAGAAACAAGATCAAAAAAGTAATGATCACTCAACCAAATTATTCGCAATATGGAAAAAGGTCTTGGAAAATGCCACCATATCCATTAGCATTATTAAATGCATGTGTTAAAAAATATTTTGATACAGAAATATTTGATCCAGATTATAATAGCTTAAACAATGAAGAAATTGTTAAAAAATTAAATTTAATTAAACCAGATGTTGTTTGTATAGGAACAATTTCAACAGAATTTTATGAATGTACAACTAATATGACCCAATTAATTAAAGAAACTTTACCCTCCTGTTTAATTATTGAAGGTGGTGTTTTACCAACAACTGCATTAAAAGTTGCGATGAAGGATAAAAATGTTGATTATTGGATTATTGGTGAAGGAGAAATTAATTTTCCTCAGCTTTTAGAACAAATTGATAGTAACACCCCTAATTTTTCAAATATCGATGGATTGGCCTATTGGGATGAAAATGGTTCTGCAAAAATAAATCCTAAATCGGGTTTTTTGCAAGATTTGGATAGTATACCCTTCCCAGATTATGGTAAATTGAATTATTTAAATTATGGAAATCATAAAATTAAATTTGGTCAAGGAGTTTGTGCCAGGGCATTTCCTTATACAACAACTATTTCATCTAGGGGTTGTCCATTCAAATGTTCTTTTTGTGCTGCACCTGCTGTTTCTGGAGACAAAATTAGAAATAGGAGTGCCGAAAATGTTTTAAAAGAAATAGATTATTTTTATGAAAACGGAATTAGAGAAGTAATTTTTTTAGATGATAATTTTTTTGTTGATAGATTAAGAGCAATAAAAATTCTTAAAGGAATTATTCAAAGAAAAAAGAATGGTAGGGATGACTTCGTTTGGAAATGTTGTAATTTAATGATTACTTTATTAAATGAAGAAATAATCGATTTAATGTTAGAAAGTGGCATGTATCAAATGACAGTCTCAATTGAATCTGGAAATGAATCTGTTCTTAAAGATTTAATTGGAAAACCAATGCCTCTGGAAAAAGCAATGCACCTTTGCCAATATGCTCACAAAAAAGGTATGGAAATCATTGTAAATTTTGTAATTGGGCACCCTTACGAAACATGGAATCAAATTCAAGATACAGTAGAATTTGCTGGAAAAGTAGCATGTGATTTAGTCAGTTTTCATATTGCCACACCTTTACCAAATACAAAATTATATGAGATTTGTGTTAAAGAAGGATTCATAAAAGAAGATTTTGATGAAAATGGGAAAATTGATGGATACTGTCTTGGAACAATAAATACAGATACTTGGAGTGCTGAAGATTTAATGATATTAAGAGCATATGAATGGGATAGAATCAATTTTAGAACTCAAGAAAGAAGAGAAAGAATAGCTAAAATTCAAGGGATATCAATGGAAGAACTTGAAAAATGGCGTATAGAAACAAGAAAAAAATTAGGAGTTAGAGTCATTAACTCAGAATTTTAAATATCAGGGTGGTTATAAATTAAATAATTTCAAATACTTTAATATGAAAACAATAGCAGCAATTTTAATTGAAAATAACAAACCACTCGTAATAAAAAAAATAGAAATTCCACCACTTAAAGAGGGTCAGGTTTTAATTAAAATGTTATATGCGGGAATCTGTCATTCTCAACTCAACGAAATTAAAGGATTAAAAGGAGAAGATAAATATTTACCACACCTTTTAGGACATGAAGGGTCAGGTATTGTTCAGGAAATTGGTTTTGGAGTTAATAAGATCAAAAAAGGAGATTATGTTGTAGTTTCTTGGATAAAAGGAAAAGGAAAGAATGTTACTTCAACAAAATATTTCCAAAATAAAGAGAAATATAATTCCGGATCAATAACAACATTTAATCAGTATTCCGTAATTTCAGAAAATTGTTTATTTAAAATTCCTAAAGAAATTCCCCCAGACGTAGCAGCATTATTAGGATGTGCTATCCCTACGGGTGCAGGAATCGTTAAGAATGAACTTAATATTAAGGAAGGAGACACACTAGCTATTTTTGGGATTGGTGGTATTGGAACTAGTGCTTTAATTTATGCTAATGCTCTTAATTGTTCAAAGATTATTGCTATAGACATCAATGAGAATAAACTTTTGCAAGCTAAAGAATATGGAGCTATAGAGATCATAAACCCAACAAAAGAAAATGTTATTTCCAAAATTAAAGAACTAACAAATGGAGAAGGAGTGGATCATGCTATAGAATGTTCTGGAGTTAAGAAGGTTATGGAAACAGCTTTTCAATCAATTAAAGATGGAGGAACAGTCGTCATTGCAGGAAATCTTAAAAAGGGAGAAACAATTTCAATTGATCCTTTTGAGTTGATTAAAGGGAAAAAAATTATTGGTACTTGGGGGGGAGGAACCAATTCTGATGAAGATATCCCCTATTATGTCCAATCATATCAAAATGGAAAATTACCTATTGAAAAATTAATCAGTAAAAAGTACAAATTAAAAGACATTAATAAAGCGTTTATAGATTTAGAACAAGGTAAAGTAATCAGGGCATTAATAAATTGTCAAGAATAAACAAGATTGCCCTAATATTATTACATAAATCATGAACAAGAGAACATAATGAAAAAATATAAAGGAAAAAAAGTATTAATTTTTGGTGGAGTAAATGGAATTGGAAAAACCATAGTAGAAGAATTTTACAGATCTGGAGCAACAGTATTCATTGTAGATTTAGATGAAAAAGGTAAAGAATTATGTAATAAAAAAATTAAATTTTACCAAGCAGACATCACAACAGAAGAAAACATAAAACAAATTTCAAAGATCATTTTAAAAAAGTATAAAAAAATAGATATCATCGTTAACAATATCAGAGGAAAAAGATTCAAAGAAGTTGATTTTTTAAATTTTACTATTGAAGAATGGATGAAGAGTTTAAGTGATATTTTAGGAGGCATTTATTTAACTATAAAATATTTCATTCCACCAATGATAAAATCACAAAGCGGAGTTATCTTAAATATATCCTCCATCTCAGGAACCCTTATTGGTGAAGAACCGGCTAATTATCACATTGCAAAAGCAGGATTAATACAATTCACAAAATATTTAGCAGAAAGATATGGTAAATTTAATATCAGAGCAAATTGTATATCTCCTGGATTCATTGTTAATGAAGAAAAAATGAATTTTTTTAACAGTGAAGAAAACAAAGAATTTAAAAATTTAGCTTGCCAAACCCATCCTTTACATAAAATTGGAAAAACACAAGATGTTGCTAAATTGGTGTTATTTCTTTGTTCTGACGATTCCTCCTTTATTACTGGAGAAAATATTACTCTTGATGGAGGGTTGACATTAAAAGATCAATGGGCTGTTGCTAATCAAACAAAAAAGTTTCTGGAAAACAAAAATGGAAATTAATAATAATCAAAAAGGGATGGGGATTATTGATTTTACGAAAACATTCTCCTTAGGTAACCTTTTAATTTTTATTGAAGATTTAAAAATATACCAAGAACGTTTGGAGATTAAAGAAATTGATTTAAAAATTATAACTGGGAAAAATACGACAAAGGTATTTAATTTATTATTGCCATTAATTTATCAATATTTAGAAGTTAGTAAATGTCAACTAATCTCCTCTTTAGATATTAAAAAAATTTACAATATAAAAAATGAATATCAGTTTGTCTTTCCTTCAAGAGAAGAATTTTTAAGTAAAGAATTTACCCTTGATTCCACAAAAATAGTTCAAGATTTTTTTAATAAAAAAAGATATATCCCGAAACTTGTATCTAACGAAAAAGAATCAATTAGGAAATTTTTGCAAAAAAAAAGCAGTGGTAAAACGCCTGTTGCAATTCATTTAAAAAATAACCATTTAACACCAAATGATAGTAATGCTAATGTCAAGGAATGGTATAATTTTTTAAATTGTTGCTGGGATCGACAGTTCCCTGTTCAATTTTTTCTGGTTGGTGACGACCAAATTGAGGAAGCCATTCTATCCTTACCCAATGTGACAAGAACTAGAAATGAAAATTTGAATATTCTGGATGATTTAATCATTATTGAACAAGCTTCACTTTTTATGGGAATGTGCAGTGGGCCTTTCCAAATAGCATTATTTAATGATAAACCTTATATTGTCTTTAAAAATCCAACTCATCACAAAAATGAGATGATTAAAGAGATTGGAGTACAAAATAAATATCCTTTTGCAACAGAAAAACAAAAAATATTAAGAGTAATTGAAACGAAAGAAATACTTCTTAAAGAATTACTAAAAGTATTTCCTAATTTCATAAATATTACTTGAAGAACGATGAAATATAGAATTATCCCTGGGACAGATCTAAAAGTATCTGAATTATGTTTAGGAGGAAATATCTTTGGTCATTTTTGTAATTTTGAAGAAACTAAAAAAATTATTGACTTTGCTTACAATCAAGGGATTAATTTTATCGATACAGCTAACGTATATAGTGATGGTCTCTCTGAAGAGTATATTGGGAAATCAATTAAAGGAAGAAGAGAAAAATTTATTATTGCTACAAAAGCTGGAGTTCGTCCCAATCAAAAACCTAAAAATGTATTTACAAAAGAATATATTATAAAAAGTGTAAATGAAAGTTTAAATAGATTACAAACAGATTATATTGATTTATACCAAGTCCACCATTTTGATTTAGAAATTCCGATAAAAGAAACTTTAAAGGCATTAAATGAATTAATCAGAACTGGGAAAGTTCGTTATATTGGTTGTTCTAATTACAATCTTAAGCAAATTGTAGAAGCATTGAATGAAAAAGAAAAAAAAAATTTTTCATCAATACAATTACCCTATAATCTTTTAAACCAAGAAATTGAAAAAGAAGTAATACCATTCTGCAATCAATTAAATATAGGTATCCTTCCATACCAAGTTCTGGATAGAGGATTACTTACAGGAAAATATAATAAGATAATAAATATTCCTACATCATTTCGAGGATCAAAAAGTGAAAAAATTAGATTAGAATTGACACCAAAAAAATTAAAAATTTTAAAATATTTAGAAGAGTATACAAAAAGAAAAACAATATCCCTTACAGAATTATCACTTGCATGGGTTCTGAGAAAAAAAGAAGTTTGTTCAGTAATTATCGGAGTTAGGAATATTGATCAATTAAAAGAATGTATAAATTCAATAAAATTAAATTTATCAATCAAAGATTTAAAAGAAATTGAAAACATTATAATGGGGTTACCACTTGTTGTGTTTTCAAAAGATTAATGGATTTTTAAAAAATATAAAGAGTAAGAACTTCTTCTAGAATCCTTCTTATTTTTTCTTATTAAAGAATTGTTACATCATTTTGACAGTTAATTAAAAATAAGTGTCCTAAATTTGTAAATTCTACCATTAAACCAAAAAACACTAGGGAGACCTTTGCATCATTAACAGTTTCACAACAGATTTAAATCATTAGAGTATTTATCTTTAAAGGGGTGAAAAACTTCGTTCTCGACTTGAAGAAATGAATAATTTATTTGATTGGGATGCTTTCCATCCTATTTTTCCAGAAAGAGAAAATAAAATTAATTAATATTTTAAGTCATATGTAACATAGCACGAGCTAAATTGGTATATCTTTTAAATTTATTATAAGTGTTCATCTTTAAAAATAAGCTTGTTATATATTTTGGACGGAAATAAAACTGCCTATATGCACTTTTTAATAATTTTTGTAATTCTTCTTGGGTAAATGAAGGATGGGATATTGTTGGGTTAAACCATTGGGGTGTATTAATCTCTTCCCAGTTTATGTTTGTCATCATACCAATCTGTTTTGCTTCATCTTCTGAACTAGTGCCTGGATGAGGATTTAAAAGAAAAAATTCTACAAATGTGGGGTTAATCTCTTTAGCTAAATTGATTGTTTTTTTTGCAGTATCATATGTTTCTAAAGGCGATCCAAGAATAAAAAATGCTAATGTGTCCAAACCAACTTTATTAACAATTTTAAATGCAGTTTTTATATCTTCAACAGTTTGCGCTTTTAAATAGGCATCTAATATTTTTTGCTCTGCTGATTCGCAACCAAACATTAATAATTTGCATCCTGCATCTTTAGCTTGTTGAGCCATCTCGGGAAATTTCGAAATAATATTTACTTTGCCATTCCCTATAAAACTGATATTTCTTTTTTTAATTTCTTCACATAATTGTTTAAACCTTGAGGGATTTATTGTTAAAGTATCATCTCTAAATTCTATTACTTTAATCCCATATTTACTTATTAATTCGTCTACCTCTGCCATTACATTTTCTACACTTCTAAACCTAGCACCAACACCATTAGTTATTTTTGATGCACAAAAAGTACATCTAAATGGGCATCCCCTAGCAGTGATCATTTCAGTTAATGGTTCGCCATATGAAGAGAATAATACATGGTGATATTTAGATAAATCAATTAAATGTCTAGCAGGGAAGGGTAATTCATCAAGATTTTGTAATAAAGGTCGATCCGCATTGATAATTATTTCTCCTTCTTTATCACGATAAAAAATTCCTAATATTGAATCTTTTGGTTTATTTTGAGCCAATTCTAGAAAAGTATACTCTCCCTCATGTTTTACACATATGTCTATACATTCATGTTTTTTCATTATTATTTTTCCTGTTGGAGTTATATGTGGACCTCCCATAACAATTGTTACATGAGGATTTACTTTTTTTAATGTCTGAGCAATTCTCAAAGCATTTCCAAATGTAGGCGTTGTTGCTGTAATACCAACAATATCTGGATTAAATTTTAGAACTTCTTTGACTGTCATATGAACATCATAATGTTCAGCATAAGAATCTATTATATTAACAGGAAACCCTTCTTTTTCCAATACCGCAGCTATGTATAATAAACCAAGTGGAGGGGCTGTAGGTGGAACAAATTTTTGAATTTTACCATAAACACTTAATAGTTCGGGGGTATTAATCAAACAAATTTTATTTTTTTGTTCTATATTCTCCATTTCTACTTATTGTAGAAGAGGTTTATTTATAAACTTAATGGTCACAAGTAATTGTTTAGCTTTCTGAAGTTCCACATCTATTCTCTAGTATAGAAAAGTTTATTTACTTGTTAGCTACTTTGTAGCTAAAATGAAAAAAAAGGTAAATCTTCAAATTACAGGTTTTGAAATGCTAGAGAAATCAGTTAACAAAAGCGGCAACAGTGGGAGAGTATATGTCCCTATTGAATGGATTGGTAAAAAAGTAAAAATTATTCTCCTTGAAAAATGAACGA
>Ga0210057_1004278_pt1 | contig 19146 bp, 19 predicted proteins | sample CryGeyCG2114_010_2_FD_183968 | JGI IMG/M metagenome (GOLD analysis project Ga0210057, IMG submission 183968) | Groundwater microbial communities from aquifer - Crystal Geyser CG10_big_fil_rev_8/21/14_0.10 (SPAdes) (version 2) | ecosystem: Environmental > Aquatic > Deep subsurface > Groundwater ...
GAAAGGCTTAAAAAGAATGAATAAACTCTCAGTGTTGATTGCTCCGGTAGTGTAGTCCGGCCCATCATTTGGCACTTTCGATGCCAAGACCCGGGTTCGAACAGACTTCTGGTATTCGTAGCTTACGAAACCAGTATCTTCGAAAGTCCCGGCCGGAGCATTCTTTTTTTTTATGCTTAGTAGAAACATTTAAAAGAGAACCTTTATTTCTTGTATCCAGATGAAGAGAAGCTCTAGGCGTTGGAAAAAAAAGCGTCAAATGCGTTGGAAATGGCAGCGTAAACGTATGAAGAAAGAAAAGCGCAAACGTAGAATTAAAACTAGTTCTTAAAATTAAATAACAATAAACCTTATAAATTAATTAACTTTTTGAATTTTTAAACTTATTCGCGGGATGGTAGCTCAGCCTGGGAGAGCACTACGCTGAAGACGTAGGTGTCCGGAGTTCAAATCTCCGCCGTCCCATTTTTTTTTGTAGTGACTGAGCTTTTGTGAAGTCGCTGGTTTTCATCAAAGTTTTGTAAAAAGTTTGGTTCTAAATCTCTGTCGTCCCATTTTTTTTTTGTAGTGACTGAGCTTTTGTGAAGTCGCTGGTTTTCATTAAAGTTTTGTAAAAAGTTTGGTTCTAAATCTCTGTCGTCCCATTTTTCATATTAATTCACGTATTGTTTTAACTATTTCAGTTATTTTTATTCTTTTTTGTTCTGTTGTATCTCTATCTCTTAATGTTACTGTTTCATCTTCTAATGTTTGATGATCTACTGTTATGCAGTATGGTACGCCTATTTCGTCCATTCTTGCGTATCTTTTTCCTACGCTTCCTGCATCGTCGTAAGTTATATCAAAATGGTTGAGTAATTCAACAATTTCTTTTGATTTTTTAATTAATTCTTTGTTATTTTTTAGTAATGGAATTATTGCTATTTGTAATGGTGCTATTTTTGTAGGCAAGCTTAATACTGTTTTTCCGTTTACTTCTTTAAGACTGTTTTCTAATATTGCATAAAATGTTCGGTTAGTGCCTATTGATATTTCCCACACGTGAGGTAAAACTTTTTTTCCATCAGGATAAACATATTGCATATCTTCTTTGCTTCCTTTCATGTGACCATTTAAATCGTAATCTGTTCTGTAATTGTTCGCGATTAATTCTAACCAGCCTATTGATGTTAACACTTCAAAATCCCATCCTTCTTTTGCGTAAAAGGCTCTTTCTTTATTATCTAATTCTCTGAAACGCATTTTTTTTAAGTCAAAACCGTATTGTTCATATAATTGTTGCGTTCTTGCTAAATAATATGCAATTAATTTTCCGCTCACTATTTTTTTTTTAACCAAATCCGCACAACTGATTTGTTCTACTTGTTTTTTTCCATCTAATTGTACGCATAATTTGTAATCTTTTATTTCATTCCATTTTTCTATTTCATTAATGTTTTTTGGATCAAAGAATATTTCTGTTTCCATTTGTTCAAATTCGATAGTTCTTAGAATTGTTTGTCTTGGACTTATTTCGTTTCTATATGATTTGCCGTGTTGGCTTATTCCTTGAGGTAGTTTTAATCTCATTGTTTTCATCATTCGTGAGAAATCTGTGAATATTGTTTGGCAAGTTTCAGGTCTTAAATAAACATTTTTTTGTGTTGATTTCACTCCAACTTTTACTAATATATTTTCTTTAATTACTTCGCTTAATTCTCCTTTACAATCTGGACATTTTATTTTATTATCTCTTAATGACTTGGTTAGTATAGCTTCACTTTCTGCTTCTTTATATTCTTTTTTTGTAACTTCATTAAGTAAATTATCTGCTCTGTAAGCTGTTCCGCATTTTTTGCATCGAGTTACTGGATCGTTGAAATTGTCTAAGTGTCCTGATGCTTTGAATACGTCTTCCGGCATTACTGTGCTACCATCTATTTCTAAAAATCCTTCTTTTTGAACTAAATGTTTTCTCCAAACACTTACAATTTTTCTTTTTATTGCAGTTCCGTACGGACCGTAATTATAAAATCCTGCAGGGCCTTTGTAAACTTCACAATTTTGGTAGAATAAACTTCTTCTAAGCGCTAAATTTATCACTTCTTCGTACGTGGTCATATTTATTGCTTTAAAATAATGTCTTTTAAAAATATTGCGGTGAAAACCTTTAAAAAGATTAATATCTGTATATTATTAAAAGAGGTAAAATGGATGAAGATTTTGTTGTTTTAGGAATTTTTAGTTTTGTACTGTTTGTAGCGTTATCTTTGATATTTGCACCTTTTATTACTTCTGCGTTTAGTGCTGTTGGTGAAAGTGTTAAATCTGTGTTAGATGATAATCCTTTAAAATCGGGAAGTTTAATTCCTTTTGAAGTGTCAAGAGTTGTTGTTAATTCTATTGTTAAAGGTCCTCAAGATCGTTTTTATGTTGGTCAAAATTTTAATTTAGAATTTGATTTAAATATTACTGGAAGTCCTGAAAACATCATTATTGAAATAACTGATTGTCCTTTACAAGGTAATCTTAAAGCTAATGTTGAATTTTTACCAGTGATTTTTGATGTGTTCCCTACTAAAACTGGTTTGCATTCTTGTTATGCGAACATTTCTTATTTTAATATTGATGGAGAACATAGTTTTAGAGAACAATTTACTTTACCAGTTTATACCGGTGAAAGTCAAGGTTCTATTTTATGGCTTGTTTTAATTTTAATTTGTTTATTGGTGATTATTCATTTGTTAAAACACGATTTTAAGAAGTAATCCATTTTAGTTCTTCATCATCTAACTCTAATTGCATTACAAAGTTATTACTGAATTTTTTATTCTTGCAAGCTTTTTTGAAAAAATTTAATTCTTTCATTGCTTTATGGGTTGAACAATGCATTTTTTTTGCTAATTTGCTGATAATGCTTTTTTTCTTTGCTAATTGCATGTTGCTTCGCCAAATTTTTAGTATTCTTGTTGTTGGTGTGTAATTTACAAATTCTTTATTTTTTTCTTTTTTGCTTATTGCTATTCCTGCACTTAAAAAAGCATTAATATATATTAAAAATCTCCAATGTTGTTGTTTTTTTATTCTTCCTTTGTAAACATCAGCTAAACTCATCATGTTATATGCATTAAATAAATCTTCTTTATCTTTATATTCTTTAGGTAAGTTTTCGTCTAACCACAAAGTTACTTTGTCAAAATCTTCGTTCACATTATTGAACGCGTTTATTGTGATTTCAACATCTTTACTTTTGAATATTTTTGTTAAGGCACTGATCATGCTTTCAACTTTATCTCTCGGTTCTATACTTTCAATGTTTTCTCTGATTATTTTGTTATTTTTCAGTGAACTTTGTAAATCATTAATTGCAGCTCTTAAATCTCCTCCGCATCTCGCGGCTAAAACGTTTAAGTCATCTTCGATGTGTTCGATTTTTTCTTTTTCACAAATATTTTTTAAAACTTTTTTTACGCTTGTATAATTTAAATTTTGAAATTGTATCATTACGCTTTTACTTCGTATTATTGAAAATTTTTTATCCCAAGGATCGTTGGATGTTAACACAATCGGGAATTTACTGTCTTGCAATAATTTAACTAATGCAGGTATTCCTCCTCTGTCTTTCGTTCCTGATACGCCGTCTAATTCGTCCATTAAAATTACTTTTCCTTTGTAGAATAAACTGTGTTGTTTTAACGCATTTCCTAATTTTTCAGTTATTTCTTCTCCATTTCTTACATCACTAGAGTTAACTTCTATAACTTCCAATCCTAATTCTTTTGAAATGGCGTATACTGAACTTGTTTTGCAAGTTCCACTCGCGCCATGAAGTAGAGCTGCTTTTTTTTTCTGTTTTTTGTATTCTTGAATAAACAGTTTTAGTTGTGCAATAGAAGTTTCTTGAGGTATTTCTGAACTGGTAGTTGGTTCGTATTTTTTGGTGAGTGGTAAAGTCATAAGTTTAAGCATTTCTGCTTTTATATCAATGTTTCGAAACCTTTAAAAAACAGTTAAACATCCTATTTTTATGTTCGCTGAAGAAAGAAAAGAAGCATTGATAGAGTATACTAATTTGGCTAAAAAGCATGATTTACCTAGTTTAAACTTGCTTGAGAAAGAATTAAGTGTTAGGTTGGAAAAAGTTCCAAGTGTTCCTTTTTTTATTAGATGCTTGCATGAGCGTATTTCTAATAGTATAGCGCATTTAGAATTAGTCTTACATCCTTCTAGAATGGCTGATATGATTGAAACTAAATTTCATAATGAAGAAGAAAAAGCACAAATTTTTTTGTTTTACAAAGATGCAATGGTTCATCTTCATGAAATAATTCTTGCAGTTTTCACTAATAATAAAGAAACAATCAATTGTTTAAAAAAATCTTGGAATTATTATATTAAAAATGTTAAGCCTTTTATGCAAATTTTTTTAAAAAAACAAATTGAAGGTTGGAAGACTGAAGGTAAAGAAGAAAAATTTGAAAATAATTATATGAGATGATGGAACCAAAAATTAAAGATAACCGGTGGAGTAAAGAATTAGAAAAACCTATTTATGAGAGTTGGAAGACTCAAAAAACTTATTTGTTCAAAAAAGATCAGAGACCTGTTTATAGTATAGACACGCCTCCGCCTTATGTTAATGCACCAGTTCATATTGGTCAAGTAACGACTTATAATTTGATGGATATGTTTGCAAGGTATAAACGAATGCTTGGTTTTAATGTTTTATTTCCATTAGGTCTTGATCGTAATGGTTTACCTATTGAAATGGCCGCTGAAAAAGAATTTAAAGTTAAACTTACTGCTGTTCCTCGTGAAAAAGCATTAGAATATTGTAATAAAATTTTAGAAAAAGCGTGTTTGGAAAGTGTTGATTCTTTTTTGAGATGCGGTATTAGTTTTAACAGTTGGAATATTGGAAATGGACTTGGTGAAATTTATGAAACTGATAGTGAAGATTATCGTGCAATGACTCAGGAAACTTTTATTGAGTTGTGGAATAAGGGTTTGATTTATGAAGATTCTAGAATTAATAATTTTTGTCCAGGTTGTCAAACAACACTTGCAGATTCTGAAGTTGATTATGAAGAAAAAAACACCAAGTTTAATGATATTATTTTTAAGTGTAAAGAAACCGGCGAAGATTTAATCATTGGAACTACTCGTCCAGAACTAGTGTGCACTTGTGGAATGGTAATTTTTCATCCTAATGATGAACGGTATAAACATTTAAATGGAAAAACTGCGATAAGTCCTATTTTTGAAAAAGAAATTCAATTAAAAGCGCACACTTTGGCAGATCCTCAAAAAGGAACAGGTCTTGTTATGATGTGCAGTGCTGGAGATCTTAGTGATATTCGTTTTTTTAGAGAAATGAATTTAACTCCTGCGATTGCCATTGAAAAAGATGGAACTATGAATGAGCACGCTGGTTTTTTGAAAGGATTAAAAGTTAGAATAGCGCGTGAAAAAATGATTGAAGAATTAAAAAATAAAAATTTATTAGTTAAACAACAAGATGTAACTCACAGAACTCCTATTTGTGAACGTAGTAAAGATGAAATAGAATTCATAAGTATGCCAGAGTATTATGTGCGTCAAACAAACTTCTTAGATAACTTAACTGATTACGCGCACAAATTAAAATTTTATGATTCTAAAAGCAGACAAATACTTATTGATTGGATTAATAGTGTGAGTATTGATTGGCCTATTAGTCGTCGTCGTTTTTATGCTACGGAAGTTCCTTTATGGTATTGTAAAAATTGTGAGCACGTAATTATTCCCCCTAAAGGAAAGTATTATCGTCCTTGGAAGGAAAAACCGCCAATTGAAGAATGTCCTAAATGTCAAGGCAAAGAATTTCGTGGCGATGAAAGAGTTTTTGATACTTGGTTTGATAGTTCAAACACTCCGTTGTATATTTTGAAATGGAATCGTGATAACGATTTTTTTAAAAAAAACTCGCCTTGTACTTTAAGACCTCAAGGCAAAGAAATTGTTCGCACTTGGTTATATTATACTTTATTAAAAAATCATTTACTTAACGAAACGTGTATTTTCCGTGATGTTTGGGTCAATTATCATATTCTTGATGCTAAAGGCAAAAAAATGTCTAAATCCAAAGGCAACATTATTGATCCTCAAGATATTCTTAACAAGTACGGTGCGGAAAGTTTACGTTTATGGATTGCAATTGAAGGAAATCTTGAAAAAACTGATTTTATGTGCAGTTATGAACGTATTGAAGGTGCAGGTAAAACTTTAACTAAATTATGGAACGTATCAAGATTTATCAGCATGTTTGAATGTGTTCAAGAAAAACCAGAAGTATTACTCCCTTTAGATAAATGGATTTTACATGAATTAAATCACATTGTTCAATTATCTAAGGAACGTTATGATCGTTACGATTTTCATAATTCAACAATTAAAATTAAAAATTTTATTTGGGAAACTTTAGCGTCTCATTATTTAGAACTAGTCAAGTCTAGAGCGTACAACGGAGAGAGTAAATTCAGTGAGCCTGAACAAAAAAGTGCGTTATACACATTACACAGGGTTTTGCAAAGAGTATTGAGATTACTAGCGCCAATTATTCCTATGTTTACTTATAAAGTTTTTAGTGATATGTATGATTTAGACATTCATTTATTATCATTTCCTAAAATGCAGGATGAGTACAAAAATGAATTTTCTACTCAAGAATTAATTGATCTTAACTCTGTGATTTGGAAGGTAAAAAAAGATAATGGTAAAAGTTTACGTGATCCTTTGAAAAAATTAATGTTGCCTGAAAAATTTAAAAGTATCGAGTCAGATTTAAAAGTAACTCATAATGTTGAAGAAATCAGTTATGGTGAAAAAATTGAGGTGGATTTATGAGTTTAAGTGAGCAATCTTGCGTTCAAGAAGTTGAAGCTTTAGGTTTACAACAACTTAATGAATTAATGCCTCAAGTTGAAGGTTGGGAATTACAAACGGATATGTTGTCTAAAACTTTTCAATTCGCAAAATTTAATGATGCTGTGATTTTTGTTAATAGAATTGCTGAATTGTCTGAAAAAGAAAAGCATTTTCCTGAAATACTGATTAATTACAATATTGTGCGTGTTACTTTATGGACTCAAAAAGTTAATGGCTTATCTGAAAACGATTTCATTCTCGCAGCTAAAATTGATAAACTTTAATCGTCTACAGGCACTTTATATGTTCTTCCCGGTATTTTGACTGTTCGATACCTTGCTGTTTGCAAGTAATCAACAACTTTTCCAATCAAATAATCTAGTGGTTCTTCTTTGTATGGCATATCTTTGAACGCATTTTCTAGCCAAGAACTTTCAGGTCTAACTTCAACAACAGTCTTTCCACTAGTTATGTCAGAACCGTTTAAGCGAGTGTTCATTTTTAGTCTTGCACTAACCATATCATCTGAGGTGCGCCAGTCACCTCCAAGCTCATTTCTGACATTTTCATCTTCAATAGGTTTGGTCTTACTAACATTATCAATCAATTTCTCAAGTGTTACTTTATCAGATGAAAAAGGATTATAACAACCATAATCGTCATCCTGATAATCGTTCTCACATGTAAACCTGTAAGAATTTCTTCCTCTTTTAAGTAAGTAATAAGTATCTTCGTTCAAAGAATTAACTTTTCTTAAACTTGGTTTTTTACTTACTCTAGTTATAACTTCCCAATTCAATTCTTCTTTTCTTTCCTTAAAAGAAATAGTGTATGCTTTTATCTCCCCATTTTTAATAAGCCCATTCAAAAATCTTACAACAGAATCTGCTTTTTTACCTATATTCAACTCTAATTTTTTTTCTAATCTCATGTTTACCTCCGGGACTAAGAATGAGCCTCATTAACAAGAACATTGCTTATTTATATGTTTTATTGTTCTCAACCAAACATTTTTATACATTGAACGCATTTATTGATCAATGAAAAAATTGGTGTTGTTTTTATTAGTATTATTTATCTCTTGTAATAATTCAATAACTGGTAATGATGTGTTTGAAGATTTACATGAATTGATTGAAACTGAAAATGTTCAAAACAATACTTTGATTGTTGAACAAGTTGATTTGTTTGTTCAACCAAAAATAATTAAAAAAATTTGTGGTAATGATGTTTGTGAAATTTCTGAAAATGAATATTCTTGTGAACAAGATTGTTTGATAGGTCCTAAACGTGAAAATGTTGAAAATTGTGTAATACCGCCCAAAAATCCACGAGCATGGGAAGTTTATGAAGATACAATTTTGTGTGCTGGAACGCACTCTTTTCCTTATGGCGTAGAGATAAGAGGAGGATTAATTTTTGATTGTAATAATGCAGTTTTAAAATCGCCTCTTTTGAAATATTTAAGTGTTTTAAGTGATAATGTAATTATTAAAAATTGTAATTTTGATACTTTAATGATTGATGTGGGAGGCACGTTTAATCCTAGAAAAAATAATTACAGGCAATTATCTAATATTCAAATTGTAAACAATAAATTTAACATTGAAACTCCAATTTCAGGTTATGAAATAACTTTATTCACTTCAAATGCGTTAATTAAAAATAATGATTTTTTGGATAAATCAGGAATTTCTTTGAAAAATTCTGAACAAACAACAATTGTTAACAATAAGTTGGATTTTGTTGAAGTTTTAAGTTCAAATAATAACAGAATAAGTAATAATTTTTTGCGAAGTTTTTTAGTTCTTGATAATTCTAAGAAAAATAATGTGTATTCTAATAAAATTGTTAACACTAATTTTTCTGGAAGTATAACTTTAATGAATTCTCACAATAATTTTATAACCAACAATAACATTGGCGATTCTAAAGTTTACTCGTTTAATATAGATTGTGATAATATTCTTGAAGGTATGGGCATTCCTTTGCTTCCTTTAAGTTTGCTTGGCGGAAGTAATAATATTATTAACGGTAATATTTTAAGAGGAAGCCAGGCTAGTTGTGGTTTTTATCTTGATCAAACTAAAAGTAATAAATTCGCTAATAATATGGTTGAATATTTTGATCAAGGAATTTATTTATCTGGCTTTTTTAAAGCTGAAAATTCAGGCAATGAATTTATCAATAATTCAGTTAAAAACAACAAGATAGGTATTAAACTTAAAGATTTCGTAAAAATTAACGTGTTTAAAAATAATTTTTTCATTAATAATCAAAAACAAATTTTTTATAATACTTCTCTAACTAATCAGTTCAGTAATAATTTTTTTGATGATTTTAATAAAAGCGGACCGTATTTTATTCACACAACAATCCCTTCTTATGAAACTGGCTGGGTTCCAATAATCATTCAAGATGAAACACCGAGCATTGTTGAAACTTAATTTTATTTTTTTTTAGTTACTTTTTCTCTTCTTAAAAAATCTCCAATATCAAATACGTTTTTTACAGCTACTTTTTTTCTGTCTTGAAACACTCCATAACCTAAACATTCTTGGTATTGATTAAGAACTAAAATCGTGTCGCTTTTTCCAATTTTAAATCTTCTTTTTATGCTGCTTTTAAAAATGTCTTTTCCGCAAATAAACATCCATTCCCCTTTTTTATCAACCATTAATTTTTTTTTAGTTCGACTTTTTAACCAGTGTAATAACCAAAGACTGGGATGAAATCCTTTTCCTATCAGTCCTAAAAAAATACCCGTGTATTGAGGTTTTAATGTATGTTCTTTATCAACTAAAAAATATTTTCTTCCTTTTTTCCATATATGTCCTTCTGGAAGTTCTTCAGTGAAATTACTGATAAATTCTTTTAACATTTTCTCACCTTTGCTACGAAAAATGCCTGCGTACCCATTTTCCATGGCCAAAATCTTAAACAATTGCTAATTGATGGATTTAGTTCTTTTCCAAAAACATTCGTTAAGCCAGGACTTCCTAAGTTCATATCAATTTTTTCTATTTTTACTTCAAAATTATCTATTAACCATTGCATATTAAGTTCGTTCTCTTCAGGTTCTAAAGTGCATGTAGAATAAACTAGGAGTCCGTTTTTTTTTAAAACTTTCATGCACGCTTTTAATATTGCTCGTTGTGATTTGTTTATTTCGTTAAAATCTTCCACTTTTCTTTTATTGAACCATTTTTTATCAGTTACAAAATTTCCGCTACAAGGAGCGTCAATTAGTATTTTGTCAAATTCAATGTTGAATTTTTCACAATTTTTTGCATCACCTAAAAATACGTCAACATTTTTCGCACCCATTCGTTCTAAATTATTGCACAAACTTTGCATTCGATGTTTTTTTTTCTCAATGGCAATTATTTTTCCTGTATTGTTCATGTATTGTGCCATTTGAGTGGTTTTTCCTCCCGGCGCAGCGCAAGCATCAAGAATTATTTCATTTTCTTTAGGATCTAAAACTTGTACTGCTACTTGTGATGCTGCTTCTTGCAAATAATAATATCCTAGTAAACATTCAGTTATTGCTCCAACACTGAATTTTGCTTTTTCAATCCAATAACCATCTTTTAAATAACTTATTTTTCTTAAATGAACGCCTATTCGTCTCATTCGTTCAATTAATTTTTCATGAGAAATTTTGAGAGTGTTAATTCTTAAAGATTGTTTAAAATTAACAATTTTAAATTCTTCCCCTAATTGCGCATATCTGCTTGTAAAAATTTCTTTGCTCATTTTACCACGTACATTTTATGATCTTTTTGATATGGACTTAAATCTTTCTGTTCAATTATTTTAACTTCTTTTTTTAATTCTTCTTCGCATTTTTTAAAAACGTCTTCAGATTTTTTACTTGCATCAATATTTCTTGCTTTAATCACTAAAATTCCAGTTCTTGGTTTGAACATTTTGAAATTTTTTAAGAATATTTCAACTTGATTTTTTTGAGCTACATCTTGAAATAACCAATCGCAAAAAACATCGCCATACTTCTCAGGGTGATTTGCATCTTCTAATATCGGAGATATGTTTTTTCTTTCTTCTGCTAAAAAAACTAGTTCTCTCATAACTCTTTGTCCTATTTCTACTGCAAAAACGCCTTTCACTATTTCTGCTACGTATGATACTGTTGTTCCTGTGCTAGCGCCTAAATAAAGAGCGTAATCTTCTTTTCTCAGATCTATTTTAACTTTTTTTTTTATTGCAGCGATTAATTTGCTATGATATGGATCTATTTTCATCTTAACCTTTTTTCAATTTCTTTTTTTAATTCATTTCCTATGAATTTTCCTTTGAAATAATCAACTTTGATCGATATACTTATTTTATCCGCGATCAATTTGGCTGTTTTTCCTTTGTTTTTACTTTTTTTTACTAATTCATGCCCGTAAAGAAATCCGAATTTAGGACTTTTTCCTCCTTCAGATAAATGTCTGAATAATGCTTTTTCAGCACCCAATAATTGTATTGTTGATGCAGGCATTTCTGCTAAATTTTTTAGATTTCCTGCTTGTTCAAGCATTAAACAAGTTATTTTATTTCCCGCGATTATTTTTGTGTTCGGACAGAATTCTTCCAATAAATTATCTAAATATTGTTCTAATTTTTTATCATAATCCAGTAAGTTCTTAATTTGTTTTGCCAAACTTATCATTTCGTTAACATCTTTTTCTTTGATAATCTCACAACCCATTGATGTTTTTCTTTTAGGGTTTTCAAGTACTTTTTCAATAAATAATTCATTGTTTCGTATTTCATGTTCTATTTCGGGATAATAATACGCGTACCATTCGCGTAGTTTTAAACACAATAAATTAATGCTGTGTTCTATTTCTTTTATGCTTTTAAAACTTTGTAATATAAACTCACCCCCCAAAGAGGCAGTTCTAATTCTATTTTTAGTAAGTTCTAAATACTTTTTTCTCAATTTTTCAAATTTAGGCATTTTATTCATTAAAACACGTTTGCTTTTAAGCTTTCTCGTAAACTTTTTATACTTAAACATTTTATTACCTTTTATGAGCGTGTGTGATTTGTGCGGGAAAGAAACAAATTTGTTTAAAGCTAAAATTGAAGGGGTGGAGTTAACCGTTTGTCGAGCGTGTGGTAAGTTCGGGCAAGTTTTTAAACCTGCAAGCACCATTAAACCAGCACTTAAAAAAATTATTAAGATTGAAGAACCTGAATTTATGGAATCAGTAGTATCTAATTTTGCTAAACTTATTCGGAATGCGCGTGAAAAGCAAGGTTTAACTATTGAAGAGTTTAGCAAAAAATTAAATGAGCGTGAAAGTTTTGTTCAAAAATTAGAGCAGGGAAAATTAGAACCATCTATCGATACTGCTCGTAAATTAGAAAATTTACTTAAAATTAAATTAGTTGAAGAGATTGTTGAAAAAATGAATGTTTTTAAAGGAAAAAAGTCAGGGCCTTTAACGATAGGAGATTTGATTAAATTTAAATAAACTATTTCATATATAAACTTTAAATTCGCAATCCTTTTTTTGTTCTGTCTTGTAAACAGTCATGTTTTTTTCTAAATAATCCTGCATTTTTTCTTGTACTAATTCACAATCAGTGTTGGGTTCGCAAACCATATCGCAAGAATTAATAAAAACTAAATTAGCATTTTTCAATTTATCCATAACTTTAAGTTCATCGTAATTCTCATAATATAAAGGAATTAATTTTTTATCAGTTAACAACACGAATCTAGGATCGCTAACTAATATTTTACCTTTAATACCCAGTTCATTAACTAAATTGTAATAACTTTCAGTTTCAACTTTAAAATTATAATAATCAACGAATTTTCCATAACTTACTGGGATAAAAATAAGCAATAAAACAAGTAAAATTAAATCTAAATATTTGTACTCAAAAAGTTTAGTTATGCCTTTTGCACTTAGTAAGCAAAGAAATGGTAAAAATAAAATGTAAAATCGTACTTCTTTATGGGTGATGTAACCAAAATATAAAAAAGGCAGTAAAAAAAATAAAATTAACAATAAATGTTCTCTCTTTTTTTTTAAACAAAATAAACCTATTATTCCTAAAATGAAAAAAACATTTTCTTTGAAAAATCCAATTAAATAAAAAAGTAATCCTTCATTGTATGCCCAGCTTGATTTTGCAAAAACATTCATTCCATCTTTTAAAGGTAAAAATAAATCACCATACCAAAAATAGTTCGACACTAAAAAAAAAAATAGCGGAATAATGAATCCTCCCGCTACTTTAAATAATTGTTTATTTTTTCCCAAAGTCACAATTAACAATCCAATGATTAGCAATCCAGTGGGAAATTTTGTTAAAAAACTTAATCCGCTACTTAATCCTGCTAAAAAATAATCTTCATTAATAAAAAAATACAACGTTAATAATCCAAAAAAAACTGCAGGAATTTCAGTAAGAAGTATTCCTTCATAAAAAGTAATCACTGGCGTAAATAATAACAACAAACTTGCAATTTTTGCTTCATTAATTCCGAAAAATCTTTTTCCTATAACATAAACTAAGTATGCACTTCCCAAACTAAATATTAATTGTATTATTTTTGCAACAAAAATAGTATTAACTTTGAATAACATGATTGATGCAAGAATTAAAGGCCAAATTAAAGGTCTTAATGGCTCCCACAATCCTCCAGTATCAACAAAACTTTTTGCCATCCCTATGTAAACACTTGCATCCCACCAAAGAGCATTATTTAATAATAAAAATTTTATTTTTATTAAAACACCCAATAAAATTAAAATCATAAACAAAACTTGATTAGTTTTCTTCATTTTTTACTTTCCAAATTTCTAAATCTTTATGTGTTAATCGTTTTTCAAATTTTTTTGAATTTTCCATTAAAAACAATAACCCTTCTCCATCTCTCAAATTTTTATTTTTTTCATAAGACGGAATTATGACGTGTGTTATATTATTAACTTTAAAAAAATCAATTAATTTTTTGAAATCATACGAGTTAAAAAAAGTCTCATCAATTATTGTTTTACTTCCACTAAAATGATCAATCCAAACACCCATTTCTTCTGTTGTGAAAATAACATCATTGTTTGTTAATTTATCTTTTAAGTGTAATTCAAAACTGTCATACGGAGGCACATTGCTTAAATGAACAACATTGCTTAATGTGGAAAACGCCAAAGATGTTAAAATTAAAATGAAAAAACCAACTTTTAATTCTTCAAAACTCCACTTTTTTTCAAACAAATAATTTAACGCATAACCTGTAAAATAACTCATCATTAAATGAAAGAAAATATTTAATCCTTCAAATAAAAATATTAAACCAATCCCCCCAGTTAATATTATAAATAATATACTGTTTTTGTTTTTACTAAAATAAACAGTCATTCCATAAAGTCCCAGTAATAATGCGAAACCACTCACGCCATAAAAATTACCCAATTCAGATGTCAATACATAAAATGATAGATTTAATTTGAAATTTAACAAATTTTTAATTAACAAAAACAATCCCAGTAAAAATGGAACTGTAAATAATATGGTGTTTTTTCTCAAATAAAAAAACAATCCCAGTAATAAAAGGGGGAAGACTAAAATTTGATTATTTAACGAGGTGAATAAACCTGCAAACGCTGGAGACATTACAAAAACAGTTAAGAACCAAAATTTTTCTTCAAGATTTAATTTATCGCAAATAAGGTAAAGTAAAAGAATGCTTATAAGTCCTAAAATTAATGGAATAAACATTTCTTCAGGTAAAAAGCCGTGATATGATTCAGTTCCGTAAAATAAAGAATTGTTTAACATTGTTCTAATTAAAAAAACAGAACTAGTAATGATGAATCCTAGTAATGATAACCAAATTATTTTTTTATTCAAAAGTTTTCACCCGTCTACAAGTTTTTTTATAAATTTTTGCTTCAGAATCATAAATTAATTCAAAACATTCACTATCTTCAGGAGCCCAATTTTTTAAATTAAACTGCGTTTTTGAATTTTGTGTAAGCAACAAATAATCTGCTTTGTATTTACTCATTAATTCTACTGCTTCAATGTTTGAATGTGTTAAATAAATTCTTTTTAAATCGTTATAAACCATATCGCTGTTAGGTTTAATTAAAAAATCCGTATCTATGATGTTTTTTGCGTTTGCTAATTTATTTAAATAATTTCCTTCTTCAGGTAAAGCAATAATGGTTGAACTTGAAGGAAGACGATTTTTTATCCAATTAAACGCGTTTATTTCATCTTTTGAAGGTGTATTAATGATTTTGTTTTTTGCATCAACAACTCCTGGAATTAAAGATGTAATCATGAACAAAATTATTATTATTGACATTATCAAATTGTTCATTTTTGAAAATTTAGTTTTTTTAATTAAATTGAATAAATCATACAATCCTTGTATTGATAAAATGCAAATGAATAATCCTATTATTATTCCGCCTAAAACTAATGCAATCATTTTTTGCCATAACAAAACACCCATTACAAATATTGTTCCTAGCATTATGTACGTTTGTTTATCTTTTAATTCGAATAAGTATGAATAACACGTGTACAATCCCAGAACTAAAGTAATTACTCCTATATGATAAATTCCCCCTAGTAAAGATACATTTTGAAAATAAAATGTTAACATTTCATCAGGTATGTTTTGCCAAACAATATTTTTTCCATGTATTAATAACGCGTTTCTATAAAAAATAAAATAAACCCATAAAGGAAAAAAAACGCTGAAAATTATTATTTCTTTTTCTATATTTTTTAATTTAATATTTTCTATTTTTGAGAACAAAACGTAACCGAAAAGACTTGCACTGAAAAGTAAAATTAAAGGGTGAGAAAAACTGAAAATAATTAATAAGATTACGTAAAGATGACTGTTTTTTTCAAGATTTAAGAATAAATAAGTCATTAGAAAAAATAAAAATAATCCGAAAGTTAATGGTGTGAATGTATTAACCGTGTTAACAAACAGTATGGGAATAAATGCGGACATTGAAGTGCCGACAAGAGCAAAATCTTCATTTTTTATTAAAATTTTTAAAATTCCATAAATTGGAAACACTAACAAGCCGGCAAATAATTGAGGTAAAACTTTGAAAATTATTTCTTTTGAAAATATTAAAGATAAAACTCCTGCAAGATAATGAAACGTGGCAAAAAAATGGTGTTTGCTTCCATTCCAAGATAAAGGATCGTTAAATAACGGTTTGCCCGTGTTTAATATATTCTCAACTTGTCTGATATGGAAGTAAGATTCATCAGAACTAAACAACGGATTAAGAAAAGATAAGTATACTCTTATGAATAAAATAATAAGAAAAAGAAGCAAGATCCACCGAATATCTTTAACGTTCATTTCGTGTTGTTAAAACAACAAAACTATTTAAATTTGTGCTTATTAGTTTTTATTTATGGAACGCATAAGCACTGGCAGTAATATTTTAGATGATTTTTTAGAAGGAGGTTACGAAACTGACACAATCACTACAATTTATGGACCTGCAGGTTCAGGTAAAACTAATTTAGTTATTCTTGCCTGCGTTAAATCAGCATTGATAGGTAAAAAAATTATTTTTATTGATACCGAAGGAAGTTTTTCTATTGAACGATTAAAACAGTTAACGCCCAGATATAACGAAGTTTTAGAAAATTTGCTTTTTATTAAACCAACAAATATTGATGAACAACAAAAAATTTTTGAAGAAGTAAGTAAAATAAAAAATTTTGATTTATTAATCATCGACACTATGACTTATCTTTACCGTTTGAGGAGAGTTAAAAATTCTATTAAAGAAGCTAATGATTCTTTAGCAGAACAAATGAGTTTTTTATTAGAACTAACTAGAAAAAAAAATATTCCCGTAATCATAACTAATCAAGTTTACACTGATTTTGAAAATTCTCAAACTAGAATGCTTGGCGGGGATATTATAGGTTATGCGAGCAAGTGCATCCTTGAATTGCAAAGTTTTCATAAGAATCGCAGGAAAATAATTTTGAGAAAACACAGATCTATTGCAGGTGAAAAAGAATTATACTTTCAAATTCTTAATGAAGGAATAGCACTTATTTGATTAATTTTAAAACAAGCCAAGAATAACTAAAAATTGTAATGCTTAAACCTATAAGCAAGCCAGTTACCGCGTAAAGTTTTCCCTTATAATGTGTTGGTTGTTGATTTAATTCTTTCAGTGCATAAAAACCATAATAAACTGCTGCAGGGGCAATTAAAAAATTAAGTAAAGGAATCCAAGATAAAATAGCTAAAATAAATGAAGTTATAGCAAGTTCGTTATTTTTCACAATGCTGTTTTTTTGTTAGTTTATTTAAATTTACCGCAACATTTAATAAATAGAAACATTTAAAACATATTATATAAAAAAAGAGGATAATATGACTGATTTAATCATGTTTTTTGCAGGTTTGTTTTTTGGAATTTTATTTATGTTTCTTCTATTCATTTTTTCTGTTTTTTTAATGAGTTTTATTAAAAAAACCATTAATTATAAATCATTCACGCCTAATATTTCTATTTTAATTCCTGCGTTTAACGAAGAAAAACATATTGGTTCGTGTTTAAGATCGATTCATAATCAAGATTATCCTCGTGAAAAAATTGAAGTTATTGTTGTTGATGATGGTTCGACTGATAGAACTAAACAACTTGCTGAACATTTTTGTGCTAAAGTTTTATTACAAAATCATAAAGGTAAGAGTGAAGCGTTAAATTTAGGAACAAAACACGCGAGTTATGATTACATTTTTACTGTTGACGCAGACACTATTCTTGAAAAAGATTGTTTAAAAAATTTAGTCAAACCATTCACTGATTCAACTGTGGGAGCAACAACTGGAAACAGTAAAGTTAGAAATAACAATTCTTTGCTTGGAATTTTTCAAAATATTGAGTATTCTTATAATAATTTGATCAGAGGTAGTTTTTCTAAAATTTTTAAAGATGGTATTTGGTTTTTTGGCGCGTTAGCTTGTTATCGTAAAGATGTTCTTGGAAAAGTGAGCGGGTTTAAAATTGATACTTTAACTGAAGATATGGATATTGCTTTAGAAATTAAAAATGCAGGATACAGAACTGTTAACGTGTCTAACGCGATGGGTTATACAATGGTTCCTTCAACTTTTAAAGGATTATATCATCAACGTGCTCGTTGGTGGATTGGAACTTTGCAAGCGTTAACGAAGAATAAACATTTATTTTTTGAAAAATCTCCATCTTTAAAGTTTTTATTTATTAATCAATTTTGGTGGAGTTTTTACTCGTTTTTATCTTTTCCAATAATTTTGTACCAAGTTAATTATTGGTTACCTGAAGAAGGAGTTTTATCCATATTCAATTATTTATTTAGATGGTTTAGTTTGGCAGGACCTTTTTATGTAATTTACAAAATTCCAGAATGGGGTGTTTCAATTTATAACATTTTTGGAGTGCTTTCAGGCTTGATTTCTGCAATAATGATGATTTTTGCAATGTGGCGTTTTAAAGACAGTTTAACCTTAAAAAACGTGTTTGGAGTGTTTTTTTACTTCCCGTATACCATATTTTTAAATATTATTATTGTATTTAGCCTTTTAAAATGCCATTTTTGGGAAAAAAAATATTTTATACGGTGACAAAACAGTGGGATTAACAGAATCAATATATGTATTAGCGGCATGGTGGGTAAAGATAGTTGAAGAGGTTTTTGCTAAATATGAATCTCTTGGCAGACCTATTCTCGACGTAGTTCATTTAATATTTAAAGGCACATTCAACTTTTTTTTAATTATTACTGTATGTGCATCAGCACTTTTTTTATGCTTAACAATTTATGTATTAATTAATAGAAAAAAAGAAAAAGAAATAATTACTAATTATACTCCTAAAATAACTGTTCAAATTCCCACATATAATGAATTAGTCGCGTTAAGATGCGCAGAACATTGTTTAAATTTTGATTATCCTAAAGATAAATATGAAATTTTTATTGGCGATGATAGTAATAATCCTGAAGTTTCTGCCAAAATTGCAGAGTTTGCAGACAGACATGATTTAGTTAAAGTTTACAAGCGTGAAAAAAATATGGGGTTTAAACCGGGAAATTTGAATAACCTGCTCAACTATACTAATGGGGAATTTATTGTAATTTTTGATTCTGATTTTATTCCTCCCAAAGATTTTTTAAAACGTATTGTTCAACCTTTTGCGCAAGATGAAAAAATCGCAGCAGTTCAAGCTAAATGGACTTTTATTA
>Ga0210057_1004279_pt1 | contig 19139 bp, 28 predicted proteins | sample CryGeyCG2114_010_2_FD_183968 | JGI IMG/M metagenome (GOLD analysis project Ga0210057, IMG submission 183968) | Groundwater microbial communities from aquifer - Crystal Geyser CG10_big_fil_rev_8/21/14_0.10 (SPAdes) (version 2) | ecosystem: Environmental > Aquatic > Deep subsurface > Groundwater ...
GGACCCGCGACCTTCTGGTTTCTACCGCCACTCAAGACCATAAGAGATTAGTATGTTTCTTAAAATATGTATAAATATTATATTTCCGAATCTTATATGAAAAATTCCTATAAAATCCTTATTTAATTCTTTAGCTTTTTTATAAAAACTTGTGTTTGTTGTTATTTTATGTTTAGGAATTCCCGTTATTTTGCTCCATTCTTTTTTGAAATCTTCAACAATATTCAAATTTTTCTCATCATTTCTTATCTTGATATGTAAATGCCCCTTTCTAATTTTTTTATCAATTCCAAAAGAATCTAAAAAGGAAGACATCTCAGACATCATTTTTTTATCAGAGTTACAAACATCAAAACTACCAAAATTTCTATTGGATGTTCTTGGTCTGTATCCTTCTGAAGCATATACTCCTAGTTGAAACCAAAATTTGGAACCTGTTTGTATTTTGCTTTTAATCCTTAAACTACTTTTTCCCCTAGGAATTTTATGTGATATATTCAAGTATTCTCCATCTTCTTCTACCTTCATCCATTTAGGAATATAATCTCTAATCTCCAACATCATAATACATACTGGTATGTATCACTCACTTATATATTTTGTCCTGAGTGGCCCTAAGAGCCAGACGCTCTACCAAGCTGAGCTAAGAGCCCGCCTATTGCTAGACCAAGAAATATGTCTAAGTTTGTATTAATAAAACTTTGTATTAACAAAAATAAGAAAGGAATAAAGAAAAACAAGGCTTTAACCCCAATTTTTTTCAGATTTATTTTCAATATTGTTCCATGCACAATTCCGAAGAAAAATATCAACACAGAAGCTAGTAAAATAAAACTATCAGATAAAAACAAAGTCCCCAACATACCAACACCAAGGTAAAAATAAACTTCTTTTAAAAAAATTCCAATAATAATACCAACTAACACATATAAAAATATTATCAAAGATAAATTACTAAACAATAAAGAGACAGCAATAGCCCCTATGGTAATCTTTTCAGCTAGCTTAAAGTACTTCAACCCTGATTTATATTCATCTTTTGTCTTTTCATAAATTATTCTTCCAGCTATTAATCCCAAAAAAGCCAATAAAGCACTAATCATTGACCAATCAGCTCCATATTCTCACCGCAACACATTAAAGTACCCCCACCAACTTTAGAGACGATAACTTCGTTGCCACAAATGTTACAAACGTACTTTTCATCAATATTATCAACTACCATCCATATGAGAAGACATTTAAATATTTAATATTTGTTATTTTCATGAATTACGCGTTTATAATTTGGAAAGAATGCCCAGCAGGGAATAATATTAAAAATAATTTGCTTAAGTTATATGATTTCAAAAAACAAGGAGAGTATGACAATGATGATGTCTATTCTTATAAAAATATAAGATTATACACTTCAGAAACAAAGCATCTTTTTTGCGAAGATATAGACAAAAAATTACCAGAAGATGTAATAATATTTTTAACAACCCACAGAAGTGAATCTAAGATTCCAAGTTTAAGCGTTCATGTAACAGGCAACTGGGGCATTGCAGAGATGGGTGGCCAAGACAAACAATTATCTCTTTCTTATCCTTCCTTAATAAGAGAAATTTATTTTGAATTGAAAAAAAATAATACTCTTGAAGAGTTTGATGTTGTAGTTGAATGCACTCATCACGGTCCGTTACTAACAAAGAAACCAAGCATGTTTGTTGAAATTGGTAGCACAGAAAAAGAATGGAAAAAGGAAGACGCAGGAGAAATAATAGCAAAGACACTAATAAATGTTACTCAAAAAAAACCAGGAAAATACAAGGCAGTCTTTGGTATTGGTGGTCTACACACAACACCTATTCTCACAAGAACTATGGAAAAATCAGATATTGCTCTTGCCCATATTTGTCCAAAATATAATCTAGAAAGTTTGGATGAAGAGATGATAAAACAAGCAATGTCAAGATCCACTGAAAAGATAGAGTTTGCATTATTAGACTGGAAGGGAATGGGCAAAGAAAAAAGAAGGATTATTGATTTATTAGAGAAACTAAAAATCCCTTATAAAAGAACAGATAAAATTTAAAGAAAATTATATAAACTAGTAAAGAATAATAAAGAATATAGGAGGAAACTAAGATGAATGGCGTTGGTGGCGGAGGAGCGTAAATAAACTAAAAAATTAAAATGGGATTAATGAGAATAATCAAAAAAGGGGCAGGAATGGATTTAATTGATACTCCACAAGAACCTTCTAGAAAAATTGATTTAAGAGCTGCTAAGGTTGTAACTTCTAATTTCAAAGAAGAAGATAAATTCTTAATGGCTATTGAGCAAGAACTTCAAAGAAGCATAGAAAAATTACAAAAGGCTTCAGAAGCTATAAGAGTGAGACGCGGATTTAATTCTAAATGATTATTTCTTTTTTATTAGATAATACACACCAATTATCACCATTATTATTGACAAGTACTGCCACAAGGTAATCCCCCAAATTAAAGATTCTGCTCTGTAAAACTCAGTTATAAATCTCAAAACACCATACCCAAAGATAAAACTCCAGAATGTTTTCTCTTTCCACTTTTTATAAACAAATAAAAGAACAACAAATAATATTAAATGTAAAAAGGCAGAATATAACTGATAAGGATGCCTGCAACCAATTTCATTAACAAAATTAAAACACCAGCTTACATCTGTAATTTTTCCAACTAATTCCTGATTAACAAAATTAGCTAATCTTCCCAAGATCAAAATAAAACTAATTGGAAGCACAACCTCATTAGCAACTTTGTAAAAATTAATGTTATACTTCTTGAACAAGTAATAGGCAACAATCAGAGCTCCTATAAGCCCTCCAAAGAAACTCATTCCTCCTTCCCAAACTCTAAAAAACACCAAAGGATCTTTTAATAAAACTAAGTTCTGGCTTAACAAAGCAACTATTCTGCTTCCAACAATCATCCCAACAAAAAGCCAAAGAGTAATGGTGTCAATTTTTTTATTATCTAAATTTAATTCGTGCTTTTTCTTCCTTAATGCATAATAGACGAGAAAGAAAGCAAGAACATAAACCAATCCATAATATCTTATCTGCATGAACCCCAAGTCTAAAAATACAGGATCAATAGTAACGTTCATAGATTTATTTAAACTGGATTAATATAAAAACATTCCTAAGAGATATGAACGCCGCGACTGGGATTTGAACCCAGATATCCGTAAGGAAACAGGATTTTTACATAACCATAGCAATCTTACGTCATAATATTATAGGAAATTATGTCTGCGCACTACCAGGTTATGCGATCGCGGCATGCAAAAGAAGGTAAATTTTCACTTAATAAATGTTTTTATTTCAATAATTTCTCAGCTCTTTTAATCATATCTTTCTTCAGAGCAATAAAAGCCCCGCCCTTTTTACCTTTAACAAAACTTGTTTCTCCTTCCTTGATAATTTTAGAAATATCATCACCTTCTAAATCAATGTGAGTTATTCTTGCCAAGGATTTTCCTTTCTCATGAATATAAGCAGTAATTTTAATTTTCTTTTTTCCTTCTCCAGGTCCTGACATAATTATCAAATGTTTCAATAATATATAAATGATAAGGTTTTTAAAGAGGGAATTGTCCTTTGTTTACATAGCGGAATGGGGCAGCTAGGAGTGCCCGTCGAGGTTTTAAGTTCTAAATTTAAACCGCGGAAGGCTCATAACGGGCTTGCGCCCTGGAGAGACCCGGAGGTCGCTGGTTCAAATCCAGCTTCCGCTAATATTTTTATATAAAATTAGAGACTTTTTCTAAATGTTTAGAATTGCTAAATCCAATAGTTTCCATCCATTTCCTTAATTGTTTTTTACCATTAATTTGGATTCTGACTTTCCCCTTTCCAATATCATAAACTCCAAACCTAAAATTGTATTGTTTAAGAATAAAAATAACTTGTTTCTGCATCGGACTTGGACACACTTTAATTTCAATTCTTGGATATAATGTTCCATTATTGTGAGTCATAACTACACAACCATCCGTATCAAACAACCCCCTCAAAACAAAGGTATCAAATGAAATAAACATATCCGGGATAATGGCTTTATTCCACTTAGGGGATTTCTTCAATCCAATTTCTTCTAAAGAATGAATAATCTTTCTCTTAAAAAGAAATAAATCAGCAGTATTTTCATTTTTCCTAAATTTCAAGATTGCTTCTTCGTCAAACAATCCCTTTATAAGGCTTTTAACATAATAAATATAATCTCTATCATCTTTAGAGTTAAAAGAAATCTTTATTCTATCATCAGAAAAATAACCATCTCCAAGCATTATCCCAATGAATTCAGCCAATCTTTCCATATCCCTAAAAAATATTCTACGTATATAAGCCCTACGCACCCATGTCAAGTGTGTCAAGTGAGTTCTATATCCTCAACCATAATAATCTTTAAATATCCATTACAAAATAGTAACAATACAATGTGGGGTTATATAATTACAAACATCATAATTTTAGTAATATTGGCTTTTGTCATTTCATCTTATCATAGTTCTAAATACCAAAAAAGAATAAGAAATTTCAGGAAAAGAGTGGCAAAGGAGATGGAAGAGCAATTTCTAAATCCAAGAGTTGAAAAATTAAAAGAAGCAGACGAAAATATTGAAGATGAGAAAAAATTAGTAGAAAAAGAAAAAGAAAAGCTTGACCAAGATAAGTCAAAAATAGAGGAAGATAAGAAAAAATTAAAAGAAAGAGAAGAAGCTATTTCTAAATCTGAAAAAGAGTTAAAGGACAGAGAAGTTAATGTAAAGAAAGAACTTGACAGAATTGAAAAAGAAATGGGAAACATCCAGAAAGAAGCAGAAGCTTTGAAGAATAAAAAAGCAACTAAAAAAGCAGTTAAAAAGAAAACAACAAAGAAGAAAAGAAGATGAACTTATTAGAACTTGAATCACAAAAAGAAATCAATGAATATTGGACAAAGTTTTCTAGTAAACTAAAAACAGAGAATAGTGCTAATTTTGAAGTTGGAGAAGAATATGGAACAGACAGAAAAAGAGGTACTAGAACATATGTGGGTAATCTATCAATAGACAGTGGAAGATATCATGTATTTATTGTAAATAATAATCAAGATTCAGAATTAACTATAGAAACAATTTCGGAAGGTAATATGATTGTAAGTAGTCACCTCGCAACAGATATTGAAAGTTCTGGAAAAAAGTTACATGGAAGAGACATGATAAAAATCAAATCTACTAGAAGTGATTTTTACTCAAATCAAATTCCAAAATCCCATCCTTTAGCTTCAAGATTATTAAAAATACTAAAAGAATAAAATGCAAAATTATCTTCTGAAGAAAAAACCAAAATGTGAAGTGCATGATACTTACAAGTATCACATACCTTTAAGAGAAATTGAATACACTCTAGACGGAGAAAAGAAAAAGGCGTATGGATATATGTGGAGTATCTGCCCTGAATGTAAATCTAACTTATCAGTATCTGAATTAGAAAAAAAGTTGATAGAAGATACAGAAAAATTAATTGCAGAAAACAATAGATTGGTAGGAATAAACGGAGAAGTTAAAGTTCAAAAAGTTTATCCTGTAGACAAAAATATAAAATGAGCTCTGAGTTAAAACCAAGGATACTATACCATTTGCAGATAATACATAACGGATTTTTTGAAAATGGAAAAGGATATTTTGGTCCTGTAATTAGTGCTGTTTATGCTGGTAGCGAACCAAAGGAATATCTTTCAGAGACTCCATATAGGAAAGTGATAATATTTGAAGATCCGGAGGATGGTATGATAACCAAGGGGAGTTTTAACAAATACACCCTAAAAGGTTCAAGATTATTTATAAGTAAACATAATCTTTCCCTAAGCGCAATAGTTAATGATGATGAAGAACAATTGGCAAAGAGAGTATTAAAAGAGGTGTTAGAAAACCGTGAAAAAAACATAGAGCTATTTAATTAATAAACTATATATTTCTTGTTTTATCTCTTCATAAATTACTTTTGCATCTCTATTTGCATCTACAATTTTAATATTTTCATTTAACAAATCAGGCAAAGATAAATATCCCTGTCTTACTTTTTTATGAAAGTATAACCCTTCATTTTCTAATCTATCTCCACATACACCAGTTACCTTTCCAGCCCTTTCCAAACCAATTTCAGTAGGCACATCTAAAATAAATGTATAATCCGGTTTTATTCCTTGTATTGCCACTTCATTACCCTGCATTACTTTATCTAACCCAAGCCCTCTTACAATTCCTTGATAAACAAAAGTAGAATGATAAAATCTGTCTGCTAAAACAACTTTTCCTTGCTCCAAAGAAGGTTTTATAATTTGATGAACTAATTGAGATCTTGCAGACAAATATAACAAAAGCTCTGTAGTATCAGAGAGATCAGTATTTCCAGGGTCCAATAAAATGCTTCTGATTTTTTCAGAAATTTCAGTTCCACCAGGTTCTCTTACAAGTTCAATTTTATAATTTTTATCTTCTAAATCTTTTTTTAGCCAAGCAATATGAGTAGACTTTCCAACTCCTTCTCCACCCTCAAAAACAAAAAATTTGCCCTTTTTCATCTTAGAATTACTCGTGTAACTTAGTTTCTCCCATCTGCAATCTCAACAAACCTTTCAAAGGAGCATTATTATAAATATCTTCAAAACTTTTTCCTTCAGGATAATGTTCATAGCCCCACATCCAAGGATGAACTTTCACAACAGCTTCTGCAATATTAAATGCATCTTGTCTGTAAGAAAAATTACCTTGTGGAGTGCTTCTTGTCCACAACATATATTGTAGCTGGTCTAATCCTCCTGAAAAAGTGATTGCATGATTAGTAGCCATTGGAATAACATATTGTGCCTGATAAGGAAAGTCTCTTTTTATCAACTGCTCAGATTCATGAGCAACTTCCATTGCATTATTAAATATTCTTACAGCTTCTTTAGATATTTCATCAACTCTTGGAGGTCTAAGAAAACCATTTTCTAAAGAATACAATGATTCTCCTCTATCCCATTTCTGATGTCTTCTCCAATCTCTTGTTGCACCAACATCAGTTCTTATTTCAAAAGCAATTTTAACCAAATCAAAATCTTCATCCATTCCAACCCATTCATCATGTTCTCCTCTATTTTTAACAACTCTTTCAAGCATAGTAATCTTATCATTGAAACTCATTCTTTGAGCTTCAGCAAACCTTTGCATAAACGTTCCACCAGCATTATGTCTTTTAAGGAGATGTCCAACAGATTTTTCTAAAGCATCCTGTTCATAAGAAATTATAGAGACCCCCTTCTCAAAACCATTTCTAACAGGTTCAGCTCTTAAATCTCCATCATAACCATTTAGTTTATCAGCATAATACTGATTTAATTCTGTATATTTCAACAATGAAGGCGCAATTTTTCCTGCATGTTTCTCTATTAATTCTGCATTTTCTCTTAATTCTTGCAGTGGATGTCCTTTCCATGCAGCAATATCAAATTCTGTAGACCTAGCATCAACAATCCACGCAATATTTGTTCTTGTGGCCTGAGGCAATAAAAATCTAGTAGTATCTAATGTTTTCCCCCTCATTTCCCTTTTGTATTTTTCCTGCATTAAATCTTCACCAAGGTCTTTTTTTTGCATTTCTCTCCATTTTTCAAAAGATAACTCTTTTTTATTAAGTTCAGTACCCAAATCAGTTAGCTGTAAATAGGCTCTAGCTAAAGTTCCTAATGCTTCAGTATAAACTGCTCTATGACCACTACTCATAACATCTACATCTTGGAACATATTATCTACATCCATTTTAACAAATCTTGTAGACTGTTCAATAAAGAAAGCAAGTTGATCATAAGCAAGTTCTTTTGCAAATAATTGGCTGACATTATTAGCAACCAGGGGAATCCAAACAACATTTGCAATACTCTTATGACTATAAGCACCATACCATTTTCTAAAAAAACCTTGAGATTGAGCTAGTCCATGCATTATAATAGAAGCAGGATCTTTTATTCCATCTAAAGTTTCTTCCAAAGAAACAGATGTTCCCTCCCCTCTATCAAGAGTTCCTTCAATAGCTTTTATAAGATGCTCTCTAAAATCTTTGGGATTTCTACTAAAATAACTTCCAAAAGCCCCAAAAACCTCAGGGGGAATTGCATGTTTGATAGCATAAATTGGATCTTCAGAACTTGTAACAAATAAATCCAACGCTCTCTTTTCAATATCACTAAAAACCATAATCTTAGAACCCCAAAAGGTTTAATAAACATTTATACACTAAATTATCTATTATGGAAATCAAAGTTTGTAAAAACCTTTTCAGTAAGACAAAAGGATTAATGTTTTCTAAAAAAAAGAACTTATTATTCACGTTTAGTAATGAAAAACCAAGAGTAATCCATATGTTTTTTGTATTTTTCCCAATAAATATCTATTATTTTAATAAAAACAAAAAACTAACAGACAAAGTAAAAGCATATCCTTTCACAATCTTAAAGCCAAGAAATGCTCAATACATATTAGAAACAATAGAACCAGCTAATCTTGACGATATTCATGCATTTTTGAAATCTTTGCCATAATCTCTTTTTTCTTTTCCTGATAGGCACAACCTTTATCATTCTGTTTTAATGGACACTTTTTGGAAAAACCACAGTTACTCCAGTAATAAGAACAATTTATGATCTTCTCTTTAGGATGAGTCGGATCTCCAAGAAAGTTCAATAAATTTAACAAGGGATTGCTAAGAACAAGATAATTTTGATTTAAAGCCTCTTGTGTTATTCTAACAAGGTCATTTTCAAAGTTATCTCTAACAAGGTCATTTTCAAAGTTATCAGACTCAAGAATTCTTTCAATATCTTTCCTTGTAATTTGGCGCATTAAAAAAGAAAAGCAAACTTATTTAAACAAATTATTATAACACAGAATATAGATGGTAGAAGTTTGTACAATAGGCGGTTATTCTGAAGTTGGAAAGAACATGACCGCCATAAAAGATGGTGATGAAGTAATTCTATTAGATATGGGAATAAATGTCTCAAAAATGATTAATTTTGAAGAAGAGGAAGGCATTAAAAGAGAGAAAGCAGACGTTTCCAGGTTAGTAAGAGGAAACGTAATCCCAGATGATAGATTCATAAAAGATTGGTGGCCAAAAGTAAAAGGAATAGTTTGCAGCCACTGCCATCTTGATCATGTAGCAGCAATTCCATTCTTGGCAGACAAGTACAATTGCCCTATTATGGGAACCCCTTACACAATAGAGGTCATTAAAACACTATTAAATGAAGAAGGAATAAAAATAAGAAACAAGTTAATTCCTATAGACATAAATAAGAGTCATAAACTAACAAACAATATAGAAATAGAATTAATAAATGTGACTCATTCAACTCCACAATCAGCTATTATAGCAGTGCATCTAAAGAAAGGAACAATTCTTTATACAAATGATTTCAAATTTGATAATTCTCCAGTAATGGGACAAAAACCAAACTACCAAAGATTAAAACAATTGGGAAATGAAAATGTTCTTGCTGTTTTTGTGGACAGTCTTTATTCTAATTCAGAAAGAAAAACTCCGAGTGAAAGAGTAGCAAGAGAACTATTAAAAGATGTTATGCTTGGAACAGAGAACCAGGATAAACTAATTATTGCAACTACTTTCGCAAGTCATTTGGCAAGAATCAGAAGCATAATCGATTTTGGAAAACAACTAAACAGAAAAATTGTTATGCTTGGTCGTTCAATGTTTAAGTATACTGATGCAGCTGAAAGAATTGGTTTGGTGGGGTACAGCAAAGAAGCAGAAATAATTTCTTATGCGCGTTTAATCAAGAAAAAACTTCATGAAATAGAACAAAACAGAAGTAAATATTTAATTATATGTACTGGAAATCAGGGAGAGCCTGAAGCAGTTCTAAGCAGGATAGCTGATAACAGATACAAATTAAGATTCCAGCCAGAAGACCATATTTTATTTTCCTGTAAAACAATTCCAGAGCCGAATAATATCAGAAACAGGGCAATTTTAGAAGAAAAGTTAAAACAGAAAAAAGCAAGAATTTTTACAGATTTGCATGCATCTGGTCACTGTGGCAGAGAAGATATTCGTGATTTGTTAAAAATGATAAAACCGCAGCACATTTTCCCTTCTCACGGAGACAATCACAAATTAATGGGGACTGCAGAGTTGGCTTCAGAGATGGGCTATTTAATTGGAAAAAATATCCATGTTATGGAAGACGGAAAAAGAATTACAATTTAAAATAAAGAAAAAAATTAGTTGATTTCTACAACTTTTATCTTAAAAATCAATTTTTTACCAGCAAGAGGATGATTCAAATCAATAGTTACTTCATTTTTGTTAACCTTTGTAATTCTTGCAGGAGCTTGTCTGCCATCAGCAGTTGCTAAAACAAGCATCATTCCTGATTTTGGTTCAGGCTCTTTTGGTAATTTATCTCTTGGAACTTTTTGGGTTAATTGTGGATTTGGTTCTCCATAAGCATTTTCAGGCTCAATAGTTACTTCTTTTTCTTCACCTTTTTCCATGCCTTCAACTGCTTCATCAAATCCCTTAATTACTTTACCCGCTCCAACTTCAAACTCCAAAGGATGACTATGCTCACCGTGATTAGAACTATCAAATACCTCTCCAGACTCTAATTTTCCTTCATATTCAACTTTAACTTTGTCTCCTTTCTTAACTTTCATTTTAAACTCCCCGAAAAACAAGCTTTAGAACCCATTTAACGTAATAAAATCCTCAATTTATCATTTATAAGTTTTACTACAATAATGCTTAAATAATAACCTAGGAGAAATAAACTATGGAATCATATGAAGGATTAATAATCAGAAGGAATCTTAAAGAAAGACTCCACATAGATCCCTCTTGCCCAGAGAGAGGCGATGATTCTGATGATTTTAAAAAAATATTTAAAAAATATGAGACTTTTAGCTTAATAATAAGGGTCTATAATTATGGAACTACTGCTGGAGATGAATTACATTACGTAACAGGCACTTCTGGATTATTATATTGCTTTAATGGAAGAGATGAAGGAAAATGGTTCAAATACAGAGAAGTATTATCCAAAGAAAAAACCCCTAGTGGATGGTCTATTGAAGGTTATAATCCTATGATGTTACCAGACGAATACATATTAAAACACATGCAAAGACATGATAACTTTTTAGCAAAGTTGGCAAGCAATTAATAATCTAGTGATCCGCCAACCCTCAAAGCATATCTAATCCAAGATCCAGGATTTTTTGGCCTCTCCCTAGCCCAATTAAAACTAGCAACAGCATTTAGATGATCAGACAATTTATATTTAGCCTTGACTTCCGCAAGAAAAGATGGGTTTTTTGGACTCTTTAATGGTTTCTTAACAGCCATAGTCCCGCTTAAGTCCCATTTACTGTTTATTTTCTTATTTATCTCAGCTGAAGAACTAACAACATTAATAAACGTGCTTCTCTCTACAACTTTATAACCCCAACCAAAATCTAATTTGACCATGCTTAATTTTTTTCCTCCACCAGCAGTCATATACAACACCTGAAAATTTAATCTGTCATCCTGATAATCTGTGTCAACAAACCCATAAACACCCCATTTCACATTTTTTATATCTAATTTGTAGTGTGTCCTAAATAATTTCCTCTTTATTTCATCATCTGTCTTCATATAATCAAAAGAGCTTTCAACCAGTTGCTCCAATCTATCTGTGATATATCTATATTTCCCCTTAACTAAATTTTGTACTGTAGTCTCTGTAAGCATAAATGTCTCTTCAGCAGTAACATTGTGCTTCTTTGGTTCTTCTTTCTTTTCTTGGGCATACAAATTATTTAACAAAAAGGGGAATAAAAGGTAAGCTAAATGTTTTTTCATAGACTACAAACCTTAAGGTAGATTTAAAAAGAAATCTAAACTAGAAAATATATACAAAAAAGACCTAACCAATAAAAAACAACTAATTATTTAAGCCCTCAAATCATTTTATACTCATGAAATTCGCACACATGGCAGACTGTCACATTGGAGGATGGCAACAGCCAGAACTAAAACAATTAACAATAGAATCTTTCAGGAAAGCTATAGATAATTGTATACAGGAAAACGTAGGATTTGTATTAATTTCTGGAGATTTATTTAATACAGCTCTACCTAATATAGAACTAATCAGCGAAACAGCAAAAGAACTAAACAGGTTAAAAGAAAAAGACATAGAAGTTTACGTCATTCCTGGAAGCCATGATTACTCCCCTTCTGGAAAGACCATGCTTGACGTTCTTGAGAAATCCGGTCTAATAATCAATGTATTCAAACTAAACAATAACAAATTAGAATTCACTTTAGACAAAACAAATGTAAAGATTACAGGAATGCTTGGAAAAAGAGGGGGCATGGAAAGAAATGATTACAAGTTATTAAACAGAGAAAATCTAGAAAATGAAACAGGATTCAAAATATTCATGTTCCACACCACTTTAACAGAATTCAAACCAGAATCATGGGAAAAAGTAGAATCAGAGCCAGCAGCAATTCTCCCAGAAAATTTCCATTATTATGCAGGCGGTCATGCTCATTATGTTTTTGCAAAACAAAGAGGCAATGGAATTGTAGCTTACCCCGGACCATTATTTCCTAATTCATTCAAAGAAATTGAAGAACTAAAACACGGCGGATTCTATATTGTTGATGATCAGTTAAATATGAAAAGGATTGATTTGAAACTAAAAGACGTCCTCAACATCAATATCAAAGGGAATAATTCCGAAGAAATAAAAGAAAAATTATATGAAGTTCTAAACCAAGACTTAAAAGATAAAATAATTACCTTAAGAATATTCGGAATTTTAGAAACAGGAAAAATCTCAGACATAAACTTAAAAGAAATAATAAAATTAATGGAAGAAAGGGGGGCTTTCTCAGTTTTAAAGAATACAAATGGATTAACAACAAAAGAATTTGAAGAATTCAAAGTTGAAGGAAGCAATGCAGAGGAAGTTGAAGAAAACACAATAAAACAACATCTAGGTCAAATTAATTTAGATTTAGATGAAGAAGCTTTAATCAAAAATTTGATGGAATCTCTTTCAAAAGAAAAGGATGAAGGAGAAAAAAACGCTGATTTTGAAACCAGATTGTTAAAAGACGCAATAAAAACAATAAAGCTTGAGGAAATCTGGAATGTTAATTAAAAAAATAAAATTAGAAAACATTAGAAGTTATATATTTGAGGAAATAGAATTCCCAGAAGGCTCAACTTTACTTTCAGGAAATATTGGTTCTGGAAAAAGTTCTGTTTTACTAGCAATAGATTTTGCTCTATTTGGAATATCTCCAGGAATCGGAACAGCCTTATTAAGAAAGGGACAGGAAAGAGGCTCAGTAGAACTATATTTTTCAATAGATAATAAGGACATTGTAATAAAAAGAACATTAAAAAAAACTAATACAGGCGTTTCCCAAGATGAAGGTTTCTTAATAATCAACGGAGAAAAAATAGAGGGAAGTGCAACAGAACTTAAAGCAAAAATAATCCAACTGTTAAATTATCCAATGGAATTGTTAACAAAAAGCAAATCATTAATCTACAAATACACAGTTTATACCCCTCAAGAAGAAATGAAAGCCATTCTAATAGGCGATAAAGATTCCAGATTAGAGACTCTAAGGAAAGTATTTGGGATTGATAAATATAAAAGAATAATTCAGAACTCAGAACTATTTGTTAAAAATATTAAATCCAAAACAAAAGAGTTTGATATAAGAATAGAGTCTTTTGATTTAAAGATAAATGAAAAGAGAGAAAGGGAAGAAGAATTAGTAAAAACAAAAAATGAACTTAAGATGATTTTGATAGAATATGATAAGGTTGATTTCTCAATAAGAAAAAAGAGAGAAGAACTGACTCAAGTAGAATCTCAAACAAACGAAAGAAATAGAACAAAAAATGCATTGGAGTTAGAAAATAACAATATAAAAAATTATCAGGATAGATTACAGAGAGAAACAAATGAAATTAATACTCTCGAAAATGAGATATCTTCATTGGAAAACGAATTAGAAAACCAAAAAGAAGAGAATATTGATGAGTTAATAAAGAATAGAGCAGAGGCTAACAAAATTATTACAGAAAAAGAGAAAGAAATAAGAGATTTAAGGTATAAAATAGCAGAGTACAACACAAAAAAGAATGCAAGCAACGAATTAAAAACAAGAATAAAAGAGATAGATAACTGCCCGACATGCCTGCAAGAAGTGAATGAAAATCATAAGCATCAAATTTCCCAAAAAGAAGAAGAAAAAATAATTGATTTTGAAAAAGAAATACAAAATTTAAATATTTTAATACAAAAATCAGAGGAAGAAATTCAGGGATTGAAAACCCAGTATGAATATTTATCAACAAGAATCAATCAGAACAACTTAATTGCCTTAAAATTTGATAATTTAAAAAAGAAAAAAGAAAAATTACAGACCCTAGAAAAACAAACCAGAGATTTTAATTTAAGAATTACTGAGTCCAAGAATAGAATAGACGAACTAACAAAAGAACTGTACACTTTTAAAAATTTGGAAGAAAAATATTTATTATTAAGAAAAGAGTTCGAAGAAGCGATAAAACAAGATAAACTAATCAGCATAAAGAGAACAACACTTGAGCAAAAGGAAATGGAAAATAGGAGAACAATAGAGAAATTGGAAAGAGATATTCTGGGGATGGAGAAAATAAAGGACAATATTGATTACCTAAAACAATTGCAAAAATGGATCTCTGAAAACTTCATAAACATGATGCAGATTATGGAAAGAAAAATAATGCTTCGCGCACATTCCGACTTCAATAATTTACTAGAAAAATGGTTCTCAATTTTGATTGAAAATGAAACAATAAAGATAAGATTAGATGAAGAATTCACCCCGATAATAACTTTGAATGAATATGAAACAGATTATGCCCATTTGTCAGGTGGAGAAAGAACAGCAGCCGCTCTTGCTTATAGGCTATCCTTAAATCAGGTAATTAATAATTTAATGAGCGAAATAAAAACAAGAGACTTGATAATTTTAGACGAGCCAACAGACGGTTTCTCAACAGAACAACTGGACAGAGTAAAAATGGTCTTAGACGAATTAAATCTAAGCCAAATAATAATAGTAAGTCATGAACCAAAAATAGAATCTTTTGTTGACAATGTTCTTAAATTTGAAAAAAAAGAGCATGAAAGCAAATTGATTAGTTAACCCAAAGGTTTATATATAATTGGTTATAGTTAATTATAGTGAATATATAATGAACACAACAATACAACTAAATAAATCTTTGGTAAAGTCTCTAAAAGAAATAAGGGAACATCCTAGACAAACTTATGATGAGTTAATACGGGACATGATCCAAGTATTTAAGGATACAAAAAAGAGAAACCAATATGATGAATTCTTACATAAGATACAACAAGAAAAGATGAAAGAAATCTGGGATAACAAAGAAGATGAGGCATGGGAAAATGCCTAAAGCAGGAGACGTAATTCTGACCAAGATACAGTTTACAGACACCTTTGAGATTAAAAAAAGACCAGCATTAGTTTTATTTGAAGAGTTTGATAACATCATTGTTGCTGGGATAACAAGTAATTTAGATATGGAAGGAATAAAAATAACAAAAAAAGAGGGGGCAATAAAAGATAGCATTATTAAATTAAATTACGTTTTTACTATTTCTAAAAAGATGATTGAGAAAGAATTATTCAGCCTAACAAAAGAAAAAAGAAAAATGGTTTTTGATAATCTAGTTACTAAATTAAAAACACTAACTGATTAGATAAACTTTTAAACAAAAATAATCATATTTCTTCCAAGGGACTGTAGGGTAGTTTGGTCTAGCCCTCCAGCTCGGGGTTCATAGAATAGGAGATGCCATATATTTCCATTAGTGACATGAACAGTTGGCAACCCCGGTTCAAATCCGGGCAGTCCCAGAATTATTTTTTTAACAACTTAAATGCATGTGTCCAATAATTATTCATAAACCCATATCTAATCCAAATCATAGCTAAAGATTCCAACAAATGGGCATGCTCTATTCCACCAACATCAATTACATTCCATCCCCATTTCTCTGCAAAATCTTTAATTTTATCTTTCCCACCATTTCCTGCAATAAACATATCAGGAATTCCTTCTTCTAGTTTAGGATTACACATATAAACAGAAGTAACAGTATTAAATGCCTTAACTACTTTAGAATCCGGAAGTAACTCTTGTATTCTCTTCCCTAAAGAGCTTGGGAAGGCAGTAAATAATTTTGGGGGCTCTCCTTCTTTTTCAAATTTTAAAGGATTTGTAACATCAATCACTATTTTACCAGAAAAATTATCTTTTCCAGCAATACTAACCACATTTTCAACAACATCTCCTTTAACAGCAAGAACTAATATTTCTCCGAAAGAGGCAGTATCTGAAAAACTACCAACAGAAATATTTTTTCCTTCAACAAATTCTTTTAATTTGCTTTCATCTCTTGTTCCAATTTTCACTTCATTTCCTAATTTTAAAAAACCTTCCGCAAGAGATTTTCCAACAGCTCCAGAACCCAATATTCCAATGTTCATAAAATAACAAAATAAATATCCTATTTAAGTTGATAGGTATCCGTAAAGATATAAAATTAGATAGTCAAAAAGTTTATATATTACTTTATAAATTTAGTATGCTATGAGAAAGTTACTTATCATACCTTTAATATTAATTCTAACATTAACACTAGTCCAAGCGGAAATCAAAATCACCCATGAAGCACAGCAAGATAGTGTTGGGATTGGAGAAACAGCTACTTTCATAATCAAAGTGGAAAACAGGGGTTCTGGTCAGGAAACAATAAGACTTGAGCCAGTACAACAATACGGGAAATGGAGGGTTGAGACCCCAGACCCATACATTCTGGACATTCCTGCTGGAAATGTAAGAGAATCAGAGTTAAGAATTACTCCTTTATCAAAAATAAGCGTGGGAACATACAACCAAAAGATAATAATAAAAGATTTCAAAGATAATGTCCTTCAAGAGATATTAATCCCTGTAAAAATTGGTCCATTTGATTACGCAGTCAACACCCAACTAATAATGCCTGAAGCAATAGACCCAAGAGACAGCCCAACTATAAAAGTAATGGTCGAAAACCTTTATCCTTATGATCTAATTAACTTAGACTTAGAATTATCATCTTCCATATATAAAGAATCACAAAAAATAGATTTGCTTGGAAATGAAAAAGTAATAAAAGAGTTCAGATTCTCAGTAGACCCAACAGTAAAGGCAGGAGATTATATAGTTACTGCAACAGTAAAAAATAAAGCAGCTGTTGTTGGAAAGGACGCACAAAGAATTTCTTTAAGCCAGTTCTCAGACGTTACTGAAAAGACAATAAAGGAAGAAGGGTTATTTTCAACAACAATCACAGTTGAAAAAACAAATGAGGGCAATTCAAAAGCAGCTGGAAAAACCGTTTTCCGTATGACTGCATTCCAAAAGTTATTCTCAAGCTATAATATCAAACCAACAGAAGTAACAAATCAGGAAGGGCAGTATGTGTATGTTTGGGACTTTGTATTGGAGCCTGGAGACAGTTATATTGTAAGTGTAAAAACAAATTATGGAGTGTTATTCCTTGGCGTTTTAATTTTATTAGCAATTATCTTCATGGGGCACCATTTGCTAAGCAAAAAGATTACAATAACCAAGAAGGTAATGGAAGTAAAGAAAACAAAGGATGGAATCTCAGGAATGAAGATTATGTTGCACATTAAAAATAAGAGTGCAGGAAATTTCAATAAGGTAAAAATAGTTGATTACTTGCCAAAATTAGTTGCTCCATCAAAAGACTTTGGAACAATAAAACCAACAAACGTTCAGCGTTCTGCATCTGGCTCAATAAGAGTAATATGGGATATACCAAGATTAGAAAGAGGAGAAGAAAGAATTATTTCTTATAAAATAAGAAGCAAATTAAGTATAATTGGTAGATTTGGATTGCCTTCAGCAGTAGTTGAGTACAGGAATAAAAAAGGAAGACTAGTAAGAATTCATTCTAACAGACTAACTTTATTAATCCCAGAAGAAAAAGACAATGAGTAAAGAGCTATCTTTTGAACAATGGAGACAGCAATTATACAAGAAATTAAAGCCTTATTCTTCTGACATAACAGTTATCCCTTTTGATAACGATGATGTTCCTAATTTTTTAAGAGAATTAAATGAGTTTATATAAAGATCAAAAAAAACTAATTTGAGAGTTGGTTATTCTCTAGATTCTAAAGTAGCTTAATTATATTATCTTAGGAAAAGAAACAAATTTTAAAAACAATAGATTTAAAAATAAAAAATAGATATAATATTTATGTCCCCCCTTTAGCTCAAACCTTTACTTAAAGTAAGGGGAGCAGTTGGTAGAGCGTTCGGCTGTAGACACTATTTGACTATGCATTGGCTATGAATGAAAGATAGTCAGCCGTAACCGAAAGGTTGCTGGTTCGAGTCTGGCAAGGGGGACTAATTTTTTCTAAAATATACATTCCACTCACTTGACACACTTGACATATACACGTAGCGATTATAAATAAGTAGAAATTATTCTTTTCATGAATAAGGAAAAATTAGCAGAATTTATAGGAATTATGTTGGGAGATGGAAATTTATACCAAAATAAAGAAAAAGGACACTATATGATAAGAATAACTGGTCATTTAATCGATGATAAAGAACATCATGAGTTACATGTAAGAAGCCTGTTTCTAGATCTTTTTAAAAAAGAAATGAGAGTAAAATGCTATAAAGACAGAAGGGTTCTTTATTATTATGGTAAAGAGATATTTAATCAACTCTTAGATTTTGGTTTAATTTCTGGAAATAAACTTAAGAATAATATTAAAATTCCAGAATGGATATTTGCTAATAAAGGGTATATAAAAGCATGTATTAGGGTGCATTGTTGCGTTGTCGGGACTTGCAGTAAACTTCTCTAAAGTTTTATATTTATAGCGGAAGATAATACCCAACAACTGCTATCACAATTCCAATTTTTACAGAGTAAATAATTATTTGCCACGC
>Ga0210057_1004282_pt1 | contig 19126 bp, 21 predicted proteins | sample CryGeyCG2114_010_2_FD_183968 | JGI IMG/M metagenome (GOLD analysis project Ga0210057, IMG submission 183968) | Groundwater microbial communities from aquifer - Crystal Geyser CG10_big_fil_rev_8/21/14_0.10 (SPAdes) (version 2) | ecosystem: Environmental > Aquatic > Deep subsurface > Groundwater ...
TCTGTGGTGCACAATGTCGTCCACTAATTTGTGAATCTCTTCGCGCTCCTGCCTGCTCTTGGCAATTTTATTTATCCTCTTCTCAACTTTCTCCAAATCAAGAAGGTGATCGTAATAGAGTTTGCTCATCTGTCCAAATTTCTCACCCCGGCTCCGGGGACTGTAACCGTATTATACCGAACCGGTCCCAAGGGTACAGAGTTGTTTTTGTCGTCAATAAAAAAGACCACAACAGGACCCTTTTTATATCTCGGGCCGCCCAGATAATCCATAACTTCGGGGCTTGCACCAAAACTTTTTCCGGTAAACATGGCCGGCCCCGAGTCGGCAATGGAGGCGACTACGGCTTTTGCGTTCTCGGTGTTTACCATCAAAACCTTCCTGTATTTATACCAGTCCCTGAGGTATGAAAGGTTTGTCTCCCAGTCCGGCAAATAAAGGGTTTGAACAACCGTATACCAGCGCTCTATGTTCTCCAGCTCAGGAGTGAGATTGCCCTTGGCAGGAGCAAAATATCCCCACGCTCCAAGCCCGGGGGCAATTCCCTCGGCCAAGACATCGCCCTCTCCATGATTGGCCAAAGTATCGCCGGGATAACGCCTCAGGTGCTGTTCTGCTCCTATCAGGCCGTAGGTTGTATTCAGGTGCTGGCCGTCGAGTTCGGCTTTTGCCGGAACACCGATAATCTCGGAAAACGCCCTCTCAAGCTCGGCTTCCTCGTCTCGGCCCAAAGGCCTAGGCTTTGCGGGAAGCACCTTTGCAAGGATATTGGCCAGCTCAATCTTTGGAGTAACGGCCGGAAGCGTCTCGTTGTCACCGGCTCTTGCCAGTAGTCCCCCATGCGGACTGGGCAGGGCCTTGTGCTCCACGGGAGAGAGAAGAAGCCCCGTTGCCAAAGCTCCGCCCGCTATGATTTTAGCCGAGTGCGCCCGCGCCTCGCCAAGCTTTATTCCTTTTTTCCTTAAATATTTATCCGCTTTTTTGTACTTTTTTCTAAACTCCCTGTGTGTCCTAAACTGGGCAAGTTTGAGCTTTAGCCTTAAGTCTTCAGCCATTTATTTATTCTACCTAATGCCTTGTCTTTTCCCAAAATTTCCATACTTTCATTAATCGGGGGTGTAACCTTTCTTCCCGTAACCGCTATTCTCAAATCCATGAAGAAATGACTTGTATGAAAGCCGTGCCTCTCAACCGTCTTTTCAAGATCCTCGCCCTTTTCAATTGCCTCGGCCGCAGCCGAAAGATGTCTCTTATAATTTTCCCCAAGCCGAGCCGGGTCAACTTCAGGCTCTTCAAAGAAAAATCCGGCTATTTCCCCAAACTCTTTTAATGTCTTTACTCTTGTCTGCACTAAAGGAACAATTTTTTTAATTAAATTTTTATTCTTAAATCTTAAATCATATCTCATAATTCTATCTGCAAACTCGCCTGCGGTGAGAGTGCGGATGTAGACGCCATTCATCCACCGCAGTTTCGCAAGATCAAACACCGGCCCGGCCTTTTGCACTCTACTCAGCGAAAATTTCTCCACAAACTCTTCAACGTCAAAGATCTCTTTCCCTTCGGGATGTGACCAGCCGAGAAGTGAGAGAAAATTCACCAAAGTCTCGGGCAAAAACCCCTCCTGTCTGTACCATTCAATTGCCACCGGGTTTTTTCTTTTGCTGATTTTGCTTTTATCGGGATTGCGAAGAAGGGGAAAGTGCGCGAACTCGGGCATTTCCCAGCCGAAGGCTTCATATACTTTAATCTGCCGTGGGGTGTTACTTATATGATCCTCCGCCCGGATGACGTGGCTTATATTCATCTCGTGATCATCAACAACCACCGCAAAATTATAAGCCGGAAAGCCGTCGCCTTTGACAATAGCAAAGTCCTTTACCTGATCGGAGGGGAAGCTCACCCGTCCTCGAATTTCGTCTTCCCATTGCACCTCTTTTGGCTCCACCTTCAGTATTACTCCGCCTTTTTCTCTGTAGGCTTTTCCTTGCTCAAGAAGGGTTCCCGCATGTTTTTTATAGACGGACAGCCTGTCTGATTGCCTCGCCGAAGGCCCATCCCAGTCGAGCCCGAGCCACCTCAGTCCACTCTCTATCGCCTCCTCTCCTCCCTCTACGTTCCTTTTTTTATCGGTATCCTCAATTCTCAAAACGAACTCGCCTTTGTTTTTTCTGGCATAAGCCCAATTGAAAAGAGCGGCGTATGCCGTTCCCACATGGGCAATTCCCGTGGGCGAGGGGGCAACTCGTGTCTTGACTTCCATCTTCAATTGAATTTTACACGCTATCGCGATTATACTCAAAGCATGGCAACCGACTTGACAACCACGGCAATTAGGACAAGAAAATTAATCCGCTATACTATCTACTTTTTTATATTTCTATTTATTGCCCGGATTTCTTTAAACATTGGGGGGAATATATACACAAAGCTCTTTCCTCCCGGTCCCCCTCCGGCAACTTTGGGATTTTCAAGACTCAGCCCCATCCCGTTTCCTGAAAGAGGCACGGGCCTCCAAGGGGTTGAGGTGAGGGCGGAAACCCCCTCTGGGGGCTTACCGGAGTTGCCGGAGCAGGCCAAAGTGTTTTTCATGCCCCCTCCAACCACTACCCTCTTCTCTCTCGAGAGAGCCAGAGCAAGGGCCAAGGGAGCAGGGTTTACTCTTTTTCCCACTGAGACTACGCCGACCGCGCTAAGATTTAACCATCCTCAAGTACCCATGACAATGGAGATGGATATCGTATCCGGGGCGTTCTCGGTAAGCTACAACCTAATTTCGGACCCCTCTCCCCTTGTGGCCCAAGCCCCAAATGCCCAGCTTGCAACAAATAGCGCAAGACAATTCTTCGCGAGCACAGACTCCTTACCCAAAGACCTGACGGGTCCCGTCACCCAAGATTTCATAAAGGCACAAGGCCGGCAAATGGTTAGAGCGCTCTCCCTCAGTGAGGCAGATTTCGTCCGTGTGAACTTTTTTAGGGCTCCTGCGGGCGAGGTTCCGACGGTTACACCGAGACTCAATGAGGCCAATGTAACGGCTCTCGTAAGCGGCTCCCGGGAGACAAACAGAAGAATAATTTCTGCCGATTACCGCTATTTTCCGGTTGATTTTAGCAGATTCGAAACATATCCCCTAAAAACCGCCGTCAGGGCGCTTGAGGACTTACTTGCCGGCAAAGGCTATGTAATTAATCTTGGGTTCAGCTCCCCAAATCAGGTTGTCATCAGGCGGGTATATCTCGCGTATTACGACCCAGACGAACCCTCAGAGTTCTACCAGCCCGTCGTTGTATTTGAAGGGGATGGGGACTTCCGCGCCGTTGTGCCTGCGGTTACCGATGAATACTATGGAGAGTAAACTCAAATTCAAAATGTCGGGCGGATTTTAGAGATTTGAACTTGGCATATTTATCACTTTCCACTCATAATTATCAAATATCCACTCTATGAGCTCCTCGCTCTCTCCAAATCTGTCCTCGCTCCCAAAGAGCGCAATTATTGTCCTGTGGCCGTTTCTCTCGGTCAGGCTTATGAGGTTTTCTTTTGCTTCAACCGTGAAGCCTGTCTTTATCCCAAGCACTCCGTCCACTTTCCCCAAAAGTTCATTTATGTTTGTGAGCCTGTGCTTCTGCTCTCCGCTCAGGCTTACAATTGTTTTCTCTTTTGTGGCCACAATTTCTGCGAATGTTTTATTTTGCATGGCATGCTCCGCGAGCCTTATCATGTCTTGGGCCGTGGTGATATTGCCCAGCTCGTCAAGCCCGGACGGGTTGACAAAATGGGTGTTTTTAAGGCCGATTTTCCGCGCTTTTTCATTCATCGCGTCTATGAAAGCCGACCTTCCTCCGTCAAAATTTTGGGCAACGACTTCAGCCGCGTCATTCGCGCTGTAAATCAATATTCCATAGAGAAGATCCTCTAGAGTCAGCTCCTCCCCGTTCACAAGCCTCAAAACATGGCCATCAACTTTTTGGCCGTTTGCCGTCAATACATCACCAAGTTCAAACTCCTCAAGCGCCACGAGGGCCGTCATGACTTTTGTGATTGATGCCGGAGAATGGGGTTTATCCGAATTTTTTTCATACAGGAGCGTTCCGGAGGCCACATCCACCGCCATAACGCTCTGGGCGGTAAGAGCAGGCGGCTGGCTTTGCCCGACAAGTGTTGGCAACGGGTTTGCCGCGCTTGTGCTTTTGGCTGAAAGAACGACCTTCTCGGGCTCGCCCGCCGCCATAAGTGTCGTAATAAGAAGCATTAGCGCGGCAAAAGAAAGGGCAAATATTCTCATTTCAACTTCAAGCCAAGCTCTTTAAGCTGTTCGTCCGAGACTTTGCCCGGAGCATCCATCACTGCCGTCTGGCCGCTTGCCGCCGTGGGAAAAGCAATAACCTCGCGAACACTTCTCTCGCCAAGCAGGGTGCCAAGAAGCCTATCCAGTCCCGCGGCTATGCCTCCATGCGGAGGAACACCGTACCCAAAAGCCTCAAGTAAATGCGCGAACTTGCCTTTTTGTTCCTTTGTAAAACCAATCAGATCAAAAATCTTCGTCTGCACTTCCGGGTCATGGACTCTAATGCTCCCCCCTCCCACCTCAAACCCATTGAGCACCATGTCGTGCTGCTGCCCTCTTGCCTTCCGCGGGTCAATATCCAAGAGGTCAACGTCGTCGGGATGAGGGGCTGTAAACATATGGTGGCTTGGGGCAAATTTAGCCTCTCCCGACCCATGAAAGTAATCCTCTTCGGACTGCTCCGTAAAGAGCGGAAAGTCAACAACCCAAACAAACGCAAGCTCATCCACATTGTCTTTTTCGCCTCTAAGATCCGGCCTGTCACTTCCGTACTTTTTCATAGCCTCCTCATGAGAAATTCGGGGCCATGGAGACTTTGTTATTTTTTTGTCGGGGAATACTTCTTCGACTAACTGAGTGAACAGCTTTTCAGTGAGCCCAAGGACATCCTCCTGAGTGACAAAACTCATCTCAATATCAAGCTGAGTAAACTCTCCATAGGCTCTGTCCGCTCTGGGATCTTCATCGCGGAAAACCCGGGCTATCTGAAAATATCGCTCAAAGCCGGCCACCATGAGAAGCTGTTTGTACTGCTGTGGGCTCTGGGGAAGCGCGTAAAATTTCCCCGTCTGGAGACGGGAAGGGACGAGAAAGTCGCGGGCCCCCTCCGGAGTTGTCTTTGTTAATATGGGCGTCTCAATTTCCACAAAATCCTCTTTCATAAGAAACTCGCGCATAAAGTGGGCTGTCTTTGAGCGAATTTTGATATTACGGCCCATGCGCTCTCTTCTGAGGTCCAGATAGCGATATTTATTGCGCACCGCCTCCTCTATGTCGTATCCGTCCCCGGTTATCGGAAGCGGAAGCTCGCCTGACTTTGTTATTCTTGTCAGCTTTTCAATTTCAACCTCAATCCCTCCCGTGGGAATATTGTAATTCACCAGTTTGTCGGGGCGCTTTTTTATCTCCCCTGTTACTTCAATAACACTCTCGGGCCCAGAGCGCGGCAAGTTCCTCCCAACGCACTGCACTTTGCCGCTTCTGTCACGAAGGTCTATAAAGGTAATTTTTCCATGATCTCGCATTGAGTCCACCCAGCCCTGAAGCTTTACTTTCTCTCCAATTCTGTCTACCGTTTCTGCCGCCAAAGTTCTTTTTTGCATTCTGCTGGGCTATTCTAACAAACCTCAGCCTTGACAACAATACTTAACACGATTAAAATAGGTCGGTGAACCCACGCCAAGGCGGGGTTTTTTTAACGCTAATTCACGAATAAGGAGGTTTTTATGGATGTCCCGGCCAGAAGGCCATCGGCTTTGGAGATGCCGCAGACAATGGACCCATACGCCAGGCGACGGGGAAACGAAGTAGATGTCATAAAACGGCTGTCTACGTCGCTCCGCCCGTGCAAGATGTGCGGTGTGCGTCCGGCACAGAAGGAAATTACCTTTTCTCCCTCAGGGAGTAAAGAGTGGCTCTGCGACGGATGCTACCACCAAAGATTTATTGATTAGCACTAAGGCGGGGGAGAGCGTTTGCTAAAACAACAAACACACTAATTTTCCCCCGCCGTCAATTTTTCCCTAGCCGCCAATAATTTCAAGCATTACTTAATTAATATATATCAATTAAGTTTTAAGTCTCTTATTTTCAACTGAATGCCGTTCCTCCCATTCCAATTATCCTCCTCAATGGAGTAGGCCGCATCCACCTTCCCCGCCGCAAGCACTTTATTAAGTATCTTTCCGCGCTTAAAGGCAATTGCCTTGAACTTTTTATCTCCGCCCCCAAGTTGTAGGCTCAAGTGGCTTTTGTCTCCCCCGACTGTTTTCGCGTCAGCTACCCCAACCTCTCGAGTCAGAAAAAGCGGTTGCGGGTTTCCCTGTCCAAATGGTTCAAGTTTTCGAATATCACCAAGTAAAGCCTCGTCTATCATCTCAAAAGCCAGTTCCATATCAATTAAAAGCCTTGGCTCAAGCATGTCTTTTGTTATAACTTCACGCGCAAACTCCTCAAAAAGGCTTTTGAATTTTCCAATATTTTCGGTCTTAATGGAAAAGCCGGCGGCCATGGGGTGCCCGCCAAGCGCTTCAAACATATTTTCAAATTCACGCAGAGCCTCAATAATGTTAAAGCCGGAAATGGAGCGAGCGGAGGCCTTTGAAACTTTCTCTCCCTCCGAGATTACTATCGCAGGCCGGTAAAAGCGCTCGGCAAGTCTCCCCGCCGCAAGGCCAATTATTCCCTCGTGATAAGCTTTATCGGCCAAAATAATCACTTCCCCAATCGCCTCCTCCCCGATTGTCTCGAGGGCGTGTTTGTTTACTTCCTCCACGACCTCCTGCCTCTTTTTGTTGGCAGTTTCAAGAACAAGCGCGAGCTTGCTTGCCCGAGAGGGGTTTTTGGTACAAAGAAGCCTCAATGCTTCAATGCCATGACTCATGCGGCCCGCCGCGTTAATGCGCGGCGCTATCATAAAATTGACCTCATAGGTCCCAACATCTTTTGGTCTTGTCCTCGCCGAGTTAAGAACTGAGAGAAGCCCTGTGCGCGTGGTCGAGCGGAGGCTCTCAAGGCCGTGCATGGCAAAGCTCCTGTTTGGGCCGGTAAGAGGAAGCTGGTCGGCTATTGTGCCGAGGGCGGCCAGTTCAAGCTGATGATTGATGACTGATGATTGATGACTGATATTTCTGGCAAGGAGCCACGAAATGGCAGAGCCTGAGATTGCAGTTGTGTGAACTATGGCATGTGCTTTCGGTAGCTTGGCGCCGGGCAAATGGTGATCGGTGATTATGACATCCACTCTCAACTTTTTTGCTTCATCCACCGCCTCACCAGCTACAATGCCGTTGTCCACTGTTATAACCAATTTTAAATTTTTATTTTTTAATTTTAACTTTTGAAGGCTTTCAGCCTTCAATCCGTATCCCTCACTAAACCTGTCCGGAATATAGGGCAGGGCGTTTTTGTTATCTTTGTAAAGCGCCTCCCATAAAATGGCCGTGGCGCAAATTCCGTCAGCGTCATAGTCCCCATAAATGATTACGTGTTCCTGCTCTTCTGCCGCCTTTTTAATCCTCCGAACCGCCCTTTCAAAATTGTCCTCGTCAATCCCAAGCTCCCCGGGTGTAAATTCGCTCGGATGCCTCGGTTCAAGAAAGCTCTCTTTGGCCTCTATTTCCCTGTTCTCAAGCAGGATGTCAATGACCGCATCAATTTTGAGTTTTGAGTTTTGAGTTTTGAGTTTTTTTAATACTTCCCACTTCATAGGCTATACTTGCAATATATGCAGTTCATACTACCACAAGAAGTTAAAGACATAATTGCCATTTTTGAGAAAAATGGATATGAGGCTTACGTCGTCGGTGGGGCGGTTCGAGATCTTCTGATGGGCAAAGCCGTAATCGATTGGGACTTCACGACAAACGCCAAGCCGGAAGAAATAATTTCGCTTTTTGACGAAGCTTTTTATAACAACAAATTCGGGACGGTGGGAGTCAAGGCAAAAAACGCGGATTTTAAGCCCCACGAGATAACCACTTTCAGAAAAGAATTCGGCTACAGTGACAGACGAAGGCCGGATAAAGTGGAATGGGGAAACTCACTGGAAGAGGACCTAATGCGCCGTGACTTTACTGTCAATGCCATGGCATTGAAGGTAAAAGGTAAAAAAGATTATGAGATCATAGACCCCCACATGGGGCAAAAGGACTTAGACAAGAAATTAATCCGCGCGGTTGGGGACCCTGTTGAGCGGTTCAACGAGGACGCTTTGCGCATGATGCGGGCTGTCCGCTTTGCCGCGGAGCTTAATTTCAAAATAGAAAAAAAGACACTTGAGGCTATGAAAACCCACGCTCCGTCAATTAATGCCGTGGCCAAAGAACGAATTGGGGCGGAATTTATGAAAATCATGGCCTCGCCCCATCCACATGAGGGGATTTTGCTTTTTCGCAAATCGGCTCTTATGCGGGAGGTTTTGCCGGAGCTTGAGGGATCCTTTGAGGTTGATCAAGTTTCGGTAGCGCGCCATCACATATATGACGTGGGGACTCATCTTGTGATGTCACTGAAGGCCGCCGGGTCCGCGGACCCCGTCGTGCGGCTGGCTGTTCTTATGCACGATATTGGAAAGCCCGAGACTTATAAAAAAAGAGATGAAATAATCACTTTTTATAATCACGAGGTGGTTGGCGCGCGAATGGCAAAGCGCATAGCGCAAAGGCTTCGACTGCCAAAAAAAGACATTGACAGGCTTTGGATTTTAGTCCGTCATCATCAGTTCACGGTCGACGAAAATCAAAGCGACTCGTCTCTCAGGCGCTTCATAAGAAAAGTGGGCATAGAAAACGTGGAGGACATGCTTGAACTCCGGCGGGCAGACCGCATAGGAAGCGGGGCGCGCGAAACCTCGTGGAGAACCGAGGAGTTCAAAAAACGCCTGATTGAAGTCCAAAAACAACCGTTCTCCGTCCGAGATCTCAAAATTACGGGCAATGATGTGATGCGGGAGCTCGGTATTTCACCGGGGCCAAAGGTGGGGGAGGTGCTGGGCAGGCTTTTTGACGAAGTTGAAGCAAAAAACCTGCCGAACGAACAAGAAGCACTTCTTGCGAGATTAAAAGAGCTCAAATAAATACCACGCTGGGATTGGCAAAAATTGACAATTATTGCTATACTTCATGGTACTTGACCATGCAGACAGTAAATATTTCTCTACCAAGCAAGCTTGCAAAAGAAGTCGACAAGGCCGTCGAAGGGGAGGGCTATGCTTCGCGCTCGGAGTTCATACGAGCCCTAATTAGATTCTACACTGCCAACAATGAACGTCTTGAGTTGAAGCCGTTTAAAAAAATGAGCCTCGGGCAAATAGAAAAAGAGCTTTTCTCCTCAGGTAAATACAATCAGAAATTTATCAAAAGTGTTATAAAGGGACTGGCAAAGTCTTCTGCTTATGCCGACAATTAAGCCCCTTCGCCCGGACTTAAACAAATACCTGAAACGCCACGGTTTAGAAAAAAAATTCGGCAAACAGTTGAAACTGTTTCAGGAGAGCCCGTCCCATCCTTCGTTAAACACTGAGCTTCTTGAGCCTAAAAAATTAAGAATTTACTCCTTTAGAATTGACAGAAAATACAGAGCAATATTTATCTATAGAAACGGTGAAGTGGAAGTCATTGATATTAACCTGCATTACAAATGAAGCTCCCCTTTGAGTTACTTTGACACCAAAGTGTCCTCATCCCCTATAATCATCACGCGGCTTGCGGACAAAATCCCGAGGAGAAAGGGGTCGCGTCTTTTTTTCCTAAAGTCGTATTCTTCACGGCTCATAATAGTATAGTTTATCTCATGCTCTCTCCTACTTTCCTCCGCCCTTATCATTGTGGCAAGGCTCCCAGCGTCGGCCTCACCCACAACTAAAATGTCCACCTCGTCTTCTCTTTTTCTTTCTTTTCTTCTGGCAAAACGGCCGGAGAACATAACATACAATACCTTGCCGAGTTTGCCTTTGCTGTCTATTATCTCTTTTCCGAGACCGGTGGTCTTTGAGACCATTGAAAGCAAATCCCCAAACATACCGTAATCCTGCCTTGCCCAATAGTAAACTCTGTTTCCTCTTGTCTCCTTTTTTGCTATTCCTGCGCCCTCGAGCCTCATGAGCTCTCTTCTGACCGCGTTTATTTCCTCTTTGGTCTCCCGGACTATTCCGCGGACGTGATACATCTCGCTCATATCGGAGAACAAAAGCTCAAGGACTTTTATCCTGACTCTTGAGGTGATTATGTCGCCAAGTTCTGCCATGAATAGTGCTTACAGGCAGTATAACTCAGTAAACCAGAATTGAGTAAAAAAATCAATCAGAAGTTTACTTCATTTCCAAGCGGGAGCGCCTCCACCCAGACGGGCCCACGCACAAACTCTACTTCACGGCCTTTCTCGTCCGCAAATTTTATGGATGAGGCAATGTCTTCCTTTTCCCATGTCCCTTTAATGGACGTGCCGTTTTTGAAGACAATGGCCTTCCCTTCACCTACAACATCATAAAGAATGTGCTTCTCATTATCCACGGGGCCCGTCTCCCTCGCGAAAATTACGGCGACGTTTGAAGCCATAACCGGGGAGTTTTCATTTGACAAATCAAGCACCTCGCTCCCGCCGTTGAAACGTCTGTACTGGTTACCGGCTGGGTCATACTGCCAGCGGACGTCGTAGTCCGGATTATTCCTCCAGAACCCGAAAGAAATGTCCGTCGCGTCGGGGCTTGTCGCAGGAGCTCCGTCCACAAATTTCCAAGGTGTAAAGCCTGCCGTCCACGGCTCTCCGTCATTTTCATATCCAAAGCCTCGTTTATTCGCCTCTTCAAATATTTTGTCCGTCATGCCAACCACGGTGTGCTCGGAAGCCAGCTTTTTCTCACCAATTATATCGCTTAACCTTTCGGGATCCCTGCGAATTGCAGGAAAACCCAAATTTCTCTCCGCATCCAGGTCATTTCCACTCAAACCTCCCGTCCATCTCAGCTCTGATAGCAAAGAGTATGCATTCACTCTTGGGTCTATGTCCGCCTTCGGCTTTACTCCGCCGGGACACTCGGAGCAAAAGTTATTTGCTCCACCTATGTGTAGAAATATCGGGTCTTCCCCATAACCCGCCGCCCATTTGATAAAGTGGACTCTCGCGCTTCTGACCGGCGCAATTCTGACGTCTTCCGAAGCCACCCCGCAATAAAACACAGCGAGATTTCTGGTCACTCCTGCCTCGGCCACCGCTTCGTAAACTATGTCAGCGCGGCTCAGCCCCTCAAGCGGCCGGGCATCCACATGATTTTCTATAACAGCCGTCAGAGGCCTTCTGTTTTCCCAGATCTCGCGCTCAATTTCGGTAAACTTAGCCCCGTTAATGGGGCAGACCTCGGTCCTTGGAAGGCTTGCGAGGCGAGATCTCTTGCTTTGAAGCTGGTTAGTCGCAATAACAGGTCCGCTCCCGCCGCCTCCTATTGCAAAACTAAAAAAAGCCCACGAAATGCCGGCGGATATCAGATAAAGCCCCAGAAAACCAAGTGCTGTACTCAAATTTTTCGGAGAAAAAATTTTTTTCATTATTTTAGCGCCTCTTTTAGTGCCTTCCGCTCCTCAATTGAGAGCTCATATTGACTCTCTCCTTTAGCAATAGGTTTAGTATACACTCTTGTTCTGTCGCGCGCGTGAAGACCTGTCAGTATCACACCTGTGCCGTGCCCGTCCAGTATAGCAAGCGAGAAACTTTGCTCCCCGCCCGTTTCGTTAAAAGGATTAAAGCGCACGAGACCCACTCTTTGTAAATGAAAACCTCCCCGCCTGTCAAGACTGGCAAGCTCGCGCTCTATCCCTTTTATGCTTGCGTCATGCTCCTTTTGCAGGCTTATTAGCTTCTCGAGAGCCTTCATTAAGTCTTTTTGTTTTGTGCCTTTTGTCAGTCTGTTGTAGTGGCTGTAAATTTTATAAAATAAAGCACTCAAGGCCGCAAGCCAGACCAGTCCGGCCCCTAAAATGATAAAGAAAAACGCCATAAGTCAATTCTACCGGGTTTTTGAAATTTTTGCCAAAAATTACAAGCCAATTCCTCTTGAGGCGTTTACCGAGCCCTATGAGGCTCTTGTTTCAGCCCTCCTTTCGTCGCGCACCAATGACGACACCACGCATCCGGCCGCAAAAAGGCTATTTAAAACTGCTCCGGACGTAAATTCCTTAGAGCAATTAGGTCAATTAAAAATTAGAAATTTGATCTATCCTGTTGGTTTTTACAAAACAAAAGCAAAAAATCTTAAAAAAATGGCCGGAATCATCTCTGAAGTTCACGAAGGCAGGATACCGGACACACTTGAGGCATTGACAACTCTCCCCGGTGTGGGCAGAAAGACCGCCAATATAGTGCTCGTGAGATCTTTTGGCAAGGACGCGATATCCGTTGACACTCACGTTCACAGGATAAGCAATGCTCTGGGATGGGTAAACACCAAAACCCCGGAGCAAACAGAGCGCGAGCTCATGCGCATTTTGCCCAAGAGCCACTGGAGGGATGTAAATCGTTTATTCGTGTCAATTGGCCGCCAACACCGCACTCAAAAAAAGCTGGAGGAGTTTTTGAGGAGAAACGGTCTTTAGTTCGCAGGAACCGGGACCGGCTCGCCGTCAAGTATTTCCACAGGAAGGGATCTTTCTTTGGGAATTAGAACAAACCTTCCCAGTCCGTAAATAACCGGGGCTTTATTAATGGTCGACAGCTCCGGAAAAATGTCAATCGTGAGCCGCTCTAGAGTACCCGACCATGAAACGTCCTGCGATTTGGGGATAAAGTCACAAGAAAGCCACTTTAAATCCGTGCTTCTGGAACAATTCGAAATCCCCTGAAACGCCACCTTCCCACTACGGTTTTCCCCTGAAACCTCGGCTCCTGCCACATCCAAATTTGTCGGGTATGTGGTGGTAAACCATGTCGCGCGCATGCGCCCAGTACACGGATCGGAATCGGCACAGGAGGCTTTAATAGTAATCCTAACCCCCTTGTAAGAACTTACGTCTATGTTCGGCGAGACTTCAAGTATCAATCTACCCTTGTCCACAGTTGAGCGGCCCCATTTCCCCTCAACAACGGGTTCTATTTCAGTCGCGTTGGGAGGTATCATCCACTTTTTTGCGTCCTCACGGTTGCCCATCACCCAAAGACTTTGTGGCTCAGTAACGGGCGTGAACACTCCAGCAGGTCTTTCTCTTCCAGCGGGGGCCGAGCCCGCAAACACCTCGGCAATTGTATCCAAAAGCGCAAAGGGATTGTTGGCGCTCAAAGAGCCAAGTCCCGGCTCAACGTGCGAGTCTTCCGTCCACTCATTCCAAGCTCCGAGGTTAATCATGGGCCTCCCGCCCACTTTCAGAAGCGGTGGCGCGCCCGCCCGCGTGGAAGCATTCCAGTTATCCACCTGACTTTTGACCCCGGCCAATAAATTCCTGTACAACTCCAAAGACTGCCCGTCTGTCGCCGGCCTTCTTTGACGCTGGTTTTTAATCAGATATCTGGGGCTCTCGTCAAAGTTGTTAATCAGGCTTGGCACAAATTTCAAGCCATTGGAGATGGTGTTTTTAAAAAGCTGTTCATGGCTTCTCGCAGAGTCGGCGGCAAAATCGGAATAAGCCAAAGTCAGATCAGGGGGAGAGTTCACATCGGAAGTGTCATCCGCATCACCCTCTTTGGAAATACCGGGGAAAATATAGTAAGGGGCAAGCCCGGTAAAGCCCATATCTTTGAGCCTGCCAAGATAGCCTTGCTTCTGGGAATTATCAACTATGCGGGTGGACTGACTAATCAACCATATTGCCTCCGTCCCTATTTTGGCCTCAAAGTCGTCCAAGACGGCCTTCCCCCACGCAACATCGCCCGCGCGCTCGCCAAATATAACTGCCGGGTTCCTGACAAATATGACGGGCTTGCCGCCTATGGTGAGATAATTCGGCTGACTTTTATGGGCCTCGGCAAAATAGGGGGCCACATCTTCCAAAAGTTTCTGGCGCTTGGCCTCGGCTGTCTGTCCGGGCACGTTGAGTTGTGAGAGCATCACCGCAAAGCGAATAGCATTTTTGTATCTGGCCGAAAGGAAGGAGGACATGCTGGTATTAAAAACCGGGGTATTTTGGCTCATGGTCCAGAACTCGTCAAATATAAAGTATCGAATACCACTTTCCACCGCCCATTTTATTTGCCAGTCCACTGCCTCAATGTCCTCACCGCTATAATAACCAAGAAGTGGATATCTGACCGCGGCGGTCCCCTGAATTCCGCTCTGCCTGTTGAAAAGTTTCAAGTCGTGCCACTGATGCGTAATGTTGGCGGGCTTTGGCATATAGTACACCCCCAGAAAATAGCCCGTGTCAAGCGCCTTCGGCCTCGACGGATATCCTTCTTCCGCGGCGTCGGTTCGGGGACTTTGATCTTTTTGGGTTTCGCGGGTTGCGACGAATATGCCCAAAACCAAAACCGCAACGGAAAGCGTTGCAAGAAAAACGCGAACCGCCCTTTTTAGTCTCGTAAATCTCCGCTTTGCTTCGACGAAAAAACCCTTGACGCGCAGGCGATTCTTTGCCTTCGGCCGCAAACCCAGATTAATTGGCTCCTCCACGCTTATATATTAAATCTTTTACGCTTTTGGTGCAACTTGTGACTCAAAAAGCGGTGATAGCCACGGCAAAGGAGTCCTGAGCATAGATACAGCCCCAGACGTATTCTCCCCCGGTCAGGAGCTTTTTGTGACCGAGAGTGTTTTCCCAAAGCGATACCGCCTCCTGAGGCGTCTGCGCTCCGCTCAAGAGGAACTCAGTCAGGCTGTAACGCTCATATATCCAAGCAAGATCTTCGCGCCTCTCGGGCAGACTGCTAAAACCCTCGTGCCCATCAAGCTTGCCCGAAGCCAAAAGCTCGTTTAGCCTGAGCGAGGAAACGGTACAAATTTCATCTTTTGTTGAAAGAGGATTGACTCCAAGCTCCACCCTTCTTTTATTGACAAGCTCCCAGAGCTCGGGGCCGGTCCAAGTAACCCTTGGCCTTCGCGTGATCACTTGTTTAGGAGACTCAGAGGGCTCCTGCTGCACAACTTGCTTTTCCCGAACAATTATCTCTTTTTCGAGTGCGGGGGTATCAGAAATTCCCCTTAGATAGCCGGCCAAATAAGCCCCGCCCGCCGAGCCGACCAGTACCCCGGAAATCAAAATAACCGATATGACCCCGGCGAAGCCTTTGAGAATTCTCCTTGTCACTGGCGGCATTTTAACACAAAAGCCCCCCCGATAAATCGGAGGGGCTTGCCCTGAAAAGGTAAGCCAGGTTCTGTTTTAGCCTGCCCGCCATGCTTATGCGCAGGCATTGCAGGCGTGGTGACCATCCATCTGAGCCCTGTCTTCGGGACATCGGGAAGGCGCCTCAAGCGTCCCGGTCGCAGGTTGCAGCGGGGAGGATTGCCCGTTTCACCTTCGCTCTTTCTTTAGAAAAGAGCAAAACTCGTCTCTGTTGCTCTCACATGCGGTCATTTCCACACATGTTTCTTGGCCATTTATGACTAAGAACACTAGTCCACCGGTTTCTGCCGAGGGATGCCCGGATTTAACCGGGCCACCCTTGCCTTCTGCTGCCTGGACTTTCCTCTCCGGTGTGACGCCGGAGCGATCACTCTCTCTCCAAGGCAAGCACATTTTAACATATTTTGCAAAAAAACTACAGGCTAAGAATTCTTGCTTAGCACCAGCTCCTCCAGAAGTATTTGAACGGTTATCACGATTGGTACCGCAAGGACCGCTCCGGCAACACCCGCGATTTTAAGCCCTACCACAAGAGAAAGAAGGGTCGCCACAGGGCTCACCCCGGCGGAGCGCTCCATTACCTTTGGAACAAGGAAGTAAATCTCAAGTTGTTGGATAAGAAAGGACAGGGCGCCAACCGCAAGCGCGGAAAGCGGGGAGATGCTAAACCCCACAAGAATCGCGGGAATTGTAGCCAAAATAGGCCCGATGCTTGGCACTATCTCAAGTATGCCCGCGAGGAGAGCCAAAGGCAGGGCAAACGGTATACCAAGAAGAATGAGGCCTATATATGTGGCGACACCAACTATTGCCATCAAAACAATTTGTCCCCTTGCCCAGCCGCCGAGCTTGCGCTCGAGCTTCACAAGAATTCTGACAACCTTTTTTTGTTTGGCTTCATCCCTGATCAGCTCGCCCAAGTGGCTATCCAGTTTGTTTCGCGCCAGAAGAAAATAAAGCGCTAAAAAGAGGACCGTGAGCACGGCGATTAAGTTTGAAAACACGGATACTCCTATCTTCACAAGCTGAGAGGGAATTGTGCCTATTAAGGTGGCAATCTCGCCCGTAATCTGCTCAGTTATGGGGCCGGGGAGGGGGGCGTCCCTGACAAACTCATTTATGCTCGTTGCAAAACGCGCCGTCTGATCCGCAAGGATCGGGGCCATTTGTGCGATGGAGAAGCCCAAGAGAACAAAAACCAGGACATAGACAATAAGAACGGAGACCGCCCTTGGCACCTTGAGCCTCTGAAGCCTCGTGACCGGAGGGTTTAATATGCTCATTATCACGAGGGCCAAAAATATCTGAAAAATTATCTCTCTTATAACATAGAGAAACCACACAAGACCGAGAAAGACAACGGTAAAGACGATTGTTTTGTGGGAGATCTCAATCTTTTGCGGCATCTTTTAAGAATACCACAAAATGCGCTTGTCCCGCTTGAACCAGATCATCTGCCTTTTCACGTACTTTTGCTCCTCTTTTATCCATCTTTCAATGGCTTCCTCTTTGGAAATTTCGCCGCGTGCGTACCGCCCCCATTGCCTGTAGCCCAAAGCCTGCATGCTTTGGCGCTCCCATGTTGCTCCCATTTTTAATAATTTCTTAACTTCTTTTTCAAACCCCATCTTTAATCTTTCGTAAACTCTCTCTTCAATTTTCTTATCTAAATCACCTCTATCTACATTCAGTCCCAAAATCAAAATTTCGCTATATTCCAACTTTACACTTTGCACTTTTCCGCCAGACGCGGACCAGCCTTTGGCTGGAAACTTTGCACTGCCCTTTGCCACCTCTATGGCGCGAACAAGTCTCCTCGGATTTTTTCTGTCCGAAGAGTTCAGGCCTCCCGCTTTCACCGGATCGCCCGCGCGCAAAAGCTCAAAAAGCTCTCCTGTCCCCTTTGTCTCCAGGCTCTTTCTGAGAGCGAGGTTTCTTGGGACGTCCGACGTCTCAATCCCCTCGAGCGCCCCTTTTATATAAAGCCCGCTTCCTCCGACCAAAATCGGAAGCTTCCCGCGCTTCCAAATATCTCTAATTATTTTTCTTGCAATTTGAATGTATTGAGCCACGCTGAAATCTTCCCACGGCTCCACCAAATCATATCCCCAAATGCGCAAACCGTTTTCTTCATAAAAACCTATTTCTTTTCCGCGCAATTTTAAATTTGAAATTTTAAATTTTAAATTCTCAGAAAGATCTTTACCGGTCCCGATATCCATATGACGGTAGATCTGCCTTGAGTCAGCGCTCACAAGTTCGCCGCCGCGCGCTTTTGCCATCTCAGTTGCAAACGCCGTCTTCCCGCTGGCTGTGGGCCCCACTACTACAAGAAGCTTTTTCATAAAAATTAACTCCGCGAAATAAAACTTGATTTAATACTTTTCGTGCCCCAATTTTACCACAAGTGCTCCAACTAACCATTGACACTTTGTACACTATGTTGTACGATCCATGCATGACCAGCTTAATGACTGTCTCAGAAGCCAGAACCAAGTTGTCTACTCTACTAAAAAAAACCAGCGAAAACTTAAGCCGCTATTTGATAACAGTAAACAACAAACCAAAAGCCGTTCTCATCAGTATTGATGAGTTTGAGTCTCTTGAGGAAACGGCGGAAGTTTTATCCGTTCCCGGCGCCAAAAAATCAATAAGGCAAGGCCTAAGGGAGAGCAAAGCCGGCAAAGGCAAAAGACTTGAAGAGCTCCTTATCTAGGTAATGCAGATAATCATCACTCCCCAAGCCGAAAAACAACTACTGAGGCTCCCCAAAAAAGACAGAGGAAAAGTTCAAAAGAAGCTGGTCTCACTTAAAGAAAATGTTTTTGCGGGCAAAAAGCTCAGGGGAGAATTCGAAGGACAGTATTCGTTAAGAGTTTGGCCCTATAGAATTATCTATTGGATAAGCACGAAATCAAAAACCATTTATGTGGTGTCAATTATCCATAGGCAAGGGGCCTACAATTAAATTTTTCACCTCCCTCACTCTTGCCCCCAAGTTTTCAGTCTTTGCCTCATTAAGCGCTTCCTGTAAAAGCCTGTCCGCCTCCTTTTTGTCATCTGTCACTTGGGCAAGCTCCAGCTTCACGCCGGTCCTCCAAACGGCCATTATATTTTTTCCCTGAGACACATTTTCGTTTTTGGTTTTGGTCAACACTTCCAAACTATCTCGAATAATTTTCTCCCCCTTATCATGCTCGCCCATTTTTGCCGTCGCAAAACCAATGTGGGAGCTTATATATGCCCTCTTCTCGGGGGTCCACCATGGATTGCTCCGGATTGCCCTTTCCATCCTTGTTGTGCCCTCCTTGTAGCTCCCAATGGCAACTGCCGCGGTCCCGATATAATAACCCAGATCCTTTCTAATCTCCTTTTGTTCTCCGGTCAAAATCTGCTCTCCAAAAATCAAAATATCGTAGGCCGTCTGAGCATAAATATCCTTTCCCGTGCCGCGACTTAGCGACTTATATGAAAGACTCATGTCCACCAGTGTGTCCACGGCGGCCTTGTAATTTTCGCCTGCCATCTGTTCCACGAAAGTAGAAATCAAAATAGCTATCGCCTCCTGCTGTCTACCGTCCTCCCTCAATTGCCAAGCACGAGCCTGTCTTTCTTCCACACTCCTCATTGGCCGATTGTATCATAATATGACACAATCGACCCATGCAGGAATCCCAAAAAGGCAGAGAATTGCACCAAATGGCAGTTGAGGCGGTGGAATTTAATCAAGACTTTATTTCTGCACTCAACTTAATAAACGAAGCCCAAGATGCCTATGTCTCCAGCGAAG
>Ga0210057_1004286_pt1 | contig 19104 bp, 24 predicted proteins | sample CryGeyCG2114_010_2_FD_183968 | JGI IMG/M metagenome (GOLD analysis project Ga0210057, IMG submission 183968) | Groundwater microbial communities from aquifer - Crystal Geyser CG10_big_fil_rev_8/21/14_0.10 (SPAdes) (version 2) | ecosystem: Environmental > Aquatic > Deep subsurface > Groundwater ...
GTGGTTACTACGCTGCACGCTTAGCTATCTTAGAGAAGATGAAAGAGCTGAAACGGCAGGGTGCAGTCTTGGCTTTGCGATTTATCACCCCTGAATACAATATTCCTTTGGGTGTCTGGGTCTGCCGAGAAGCTTCCCGTAAAAGTATTCAGGCACAACCTCTTAATTTTGCTTCTGAAGAATTATTATTAAATTATGCTCGTGCTTTTATCAGCAAGAAATTTGGCTTCAATCTTGATCTTTTGCTTAAAGAAAGTAAGCTACTTAAAAACAAAAAAAATCAGCGTAAACTAAGCGAGTTCTAGGAACTGGAAAGATCTTTTTAAGTGTTTTGTTTCTCGGACTTATAGTAACAGTTTTGTGTTTCAGGCAGTAGTAACGAAATTTTATAAAGCAGTTTTGTTTCTGACTTTTCATTGGGGAGGTGTTTGAGATGAGCAAAGATATAGACGCAGAATTTGAAGAATTTGTGATGAAAAATCACAAGGTGCTTACCGAGAACCAACGTAAGATTTGTAGGAAATTGGGGATTACTATTCCTCAATAATCCTCCATTTTTTAAGAATTTATTTTAGTAAATTAGCAACTTCTTTACCTTTTCCTGCTTCAATCTCATCTAAGCTTAAGCCAACTAGTTCGTGCGGGAAAACAACCCAGCTATCAGTTTCATGAATAAAATAATCAGGCACTCTTGAAGTCTGGTTCCTTAATGGTTTATAGAACACTGTGGCTACTCTTACTTCAGTAGGCATATTAGCTCTTGATTCCTGCTTTAAGATTTCTATAAATTTATCAACACTTCTTCCGGTATCATAAATATCATCGACGATTAGTAGTCTATCATCCGCATTAGCATTTCTTACGATGTATTCTAAGAGATCGACCTGTACTTGTTTTTTTTGTTGATCAATCCCTTTTTTATAACCGGAAGTTTTAGATGGAACATGTTCGGTCTCAATTCCACGATAGGTTAGATATTCATGCATAGCGATAGCGATAGTAGAACCTCCTCTCCATAAACCCACTATGAATGTTGGTTTAAACTCAGACTCATAGATCTGTTTAGCTAGCTTAAAAGAATCATAAAGAAGTTCATTTGGTTGTACATAATGCTTTTCTTCCATGGATTATGAAGCCGGTTGTTGTTTATATTATTTTGGAACTATCAATAGGTAAGAAAAATAGGTGTGAAAATTAAAGAAATTTCCAGTTGGGATCTTTTTTCTTGTCCTTGACCAAATCTTTTAACCCTGCTTTCTGGGCATGCTTAAGAAATTCTTCAGAGATAATTTTTACCCTGGCACCGTTGATGGCTGCATCAGTTTGAAAAAACTGGTACCTTTCGTTTATCTTATCTAAAACTTCAGCTTGTGCTTCCAAGTTAACCTGCATTATTCCGCTGCCAGCAATACTCCTTTCCTTCTCTAATTCTTCTAACTTTTCTAACTCTTTTATCAGTAATGAGCATTCCTGTCTGCTCTCTTCTAGAAATTCCCTGATTGCTTCAATATTACCCAGAACTTCTATCTTTCTCTGCTTCGGTTCCGGAAACATCTTTTTCCACCACTTCTTTTCATAGAAAGCCATATCTCAGATTAATAACTTAATGAATATAAATGTTTCGAGAAGAAGGCTCTGTCCAGAAAAACACCTTTTTGTATGCTGGCGCCCTGACAAAGTCGAGGCGCACGAGGTTATCGAAGATAAACTCGTAAGAGGCGCCGTGCCCCAGTATACAAATTTCTTCTTTTCTGGACAGCGCCGAGAATAATAAACATGAAAATATTTTTATGGTTTGTTTAATTTTTCCACGATTTTATCAAGGGTATCTTCTGTATCTAATGTCACTTCATTAGCTAGAACCAAGTTGATTACTGGTCCGATAAAAGCTTTATAATCTAATCTTAAATGAATGTCTGCCTGAGGATTATTCATTAAAGAATTTGCGTTCAAGATGGTATCCTCTCTGATATTCTGAGGTAATCTGCTATAAGCTTTCAAGGCTTCAGCTTTATAACTTTCAATGAGATGGTTTCTATAATCCATAACTAACCATTTTCCAGCAGTTGTAACAAATTTAAACATTTATATGGTTGATAATATAATCCATTTTAGACAATTAGTGTTTAAGGACAATAAATTATCCTTTCAGATTTTTTTCCTTTTTCTAATTTAAATTCTAAATTCTCTAATTCAAATCTTTTAAGAGAATCTCTTTTAGGATTAACATCATTTATAGCTTCCACAAATATTTCATCATAAACCTGCCAAGGCATAATTTGCTGAGAAAATAATCTCTCAAGTATCACAGAAACACTTTGCCAATTACCTTGACGCACTCCATTGGATATAACTATTAAGGGGGTATGTGGATCTGAAATCGGAGTAGTTAAATCTCCATAATCACCAACCATTACTGTTTTTAAATCTTCATAATCCCTAGGAGAAATTAATCTTTTAGCTAAGTATAGATCTTTGCTATGCCTTCCTTGTAAATGTGGGTTTTGATATGTTGTTGTTGCAACAAATGGTTCTCTAGTTTCTCGATTTATTAAGGCATACCAATATTCTCTAAAATTTCTAGCTTCTTTTCTAAGTTTATCCCCTTCGGGACTATTTTCTAAAATATCAAAGATTTTTTTCCTTCTTTCTTGTGCTTCTTGATCCAATTGTCTTATTTTTCCCTCAGATTCTAGACTAATCCTAGGTGAATAATCATCTTGAATAATTCCTATTGTTCCATTAGGTTTTTGGTAAAAATTATTCTTTACAGTATCAATTCTCTCTCTTCCAAAATAACCTGAAAACTTATCAATCACCTCTTTTAGATCTCCTCTCCCAGCTTCTGATGCAGTTGTTATTACATATAATTTTCTTCCCAATCTTTCTTGTTGATCTAAAAATTCTTCTACATTGGGATATAAACCTTGACCTGAACTTTCAAATCTACCTAATGTTCCATCTTTATCAAAAAATACTGTCTCTTGCATCTAGCTTAACAAAAATGATTCTACTTTAAAAATAATTCTTTAAAACTTCTCCATTTCAGACAATTATATAAATCATTAATTTTTCATTTTGCTATGGCTTTTTCCAAGAAGTTCAGCAGAAAGAAAACTTATGGTACCTATATGACCAACAACTGCTCATTTTGCGGCAGTATGGCCACACAGAAAAACGATTCTGGTCTTTATGTCTGCCATCGACATCTAAAAGAAAAATTAGAAGAAATCAAATGCACCTGTGGTTCCTGGCTGGAGCAGAGATCGGGAAAATTTGGACCTTATTTCAATTGTCTTAAGTGTGGTAATATCAGTTATGCTAAAGGCATGGAGATGAAGCAGATTATGGGTGGTTATGCTGATAAAACAGAGAAAACCGAAGAAGTCAAGATTGAAAGTAACCTCTCTAGTTATGTACGAGCAGAAACAAGTTATGCTAGGTCTGAAAAAAGTTATGAGAGAAAAGAGGAGAAAAAAGAACGCAAAGAGATTACCATTACCTCTCATGACTGTGAATATTTCGATTGAGACCGATTAAAGGAATACTCCTAAAATATTAACCATGAGAATTTGACCAGATAATTTGTTCAATTAACTGTTCAGGCATATAGATAGGTCCATGTTTTTTGTCATAATGTACACCTTTGATCAACTTTAGATCTCTCGGTTCGATACCATTATACACAAAAATAACTTTTGTTCCATTTTCTTTAAACTTCTTCATGAGATTTCTGCCTTTACTCAACTCCCACTGCAGCAAGGGATTCACAACCGCCACATCCACAGAATTTCCTTGATTAATATGTGTCTCTGCGTCTTGATAATTATTAAAAAAACTGGCTTGTGGAAATTTTTCTTTTAACGCGGTGATATGATAAAGGGGAAGTGTTTCAATTGTTTCTCCTATTTCTACATCATTTTGATCAAATATTGGTTCTTTGTAATTAACAACTAAACGATCAACAACTAGCAAGTCTAATGTCATTTCAGATTAAGAACTAGCGCTCTTTATAAAATTTAACACTCAAAAATCTATCCGACAAAGATTCTATATTTCTCTTTACCTTCCAGTTCAGCGATGATTCTTTTAATCACTACTTGTTTCGGATTAGGCAGTAATTTAACCCTGTTTTTCAAATCTTCAAAATCACTGAAGGGTTTAGCCTTTCTGGCTTGGATAATTTCCCACATATGCTTCTTGCCCAATCCTGGTAATAATTCCAGCTGGTGCATCCGCATGCTTAATGGTTGAGCGGTATTGAAGAATTTAACAAATCTTGCTTCTTCTGTATCAACCAATCTCTTGACAGCATGCTCTAGCTCATTTCTGGCAGTGGAAGTTAATTTATCAGCAGCAATTTTCCCTTTGATGTGGTGGATCTCTTCCCTCTTGCCTTCACCAATATATACTTGTTGATGCGGCTGCAGATGGATCTCTTTTTTTGGGATCAGTTCCAGTAAAGAAAGATGGTTGGTTCCTAAAGCTTGCGCTATCGGTGTCTTCATGCTGCCTTGTTCCATAGCATAACCATGGGGCAGGAAGTCAAGGACCACTGCATTTTCTTCTTTAGATACTTCTGTTTTTACTGGATTCATTTTTCTTAGTTCTTGAGAATGCATCATTTATTATAAAAATTGCGTTTTTTTTACCCAAAAACCCAATTTAAGCGTATTCTTGGGTAACCTTAACAATCGCTTCCTGGTCTTTCTTGGGCATACTTAAAGGATAGGCTGCCAAGACAACTTTAAGATCTTCCAGGTTTTTTGGTAAGAAATCGATTATTTTAGCGATATGCTCTTCTTTTAACCTTGTCAAATCCAATTCTTCTAGTTTCTTTTGGATTTCTGCTTTGGTTTTCGTGTCGGTAGCGGGAAAATTCTCTAAAAATTCCTTGGTCTTGCCAGAACGGTAATTTAACTCTTCATCGCGCTTGCTAATCTTAGTCATAATTTCTTTAACTTCTGCTAGAGTTAAGGGTTTCTCTTCGATAAATTCTGGTTGTGCCATTTTAATTGTATTTGAAAATAATTTATTTACTTAAATGAATCGGGTGGACAAATAAACTTTTCGTTTTCCCGCCGTCTTTAATTATCACTTCGTAGCATGTGCCTTTCATCTTGCCGGTAATTTTGCCGGTAAGACCATGGAAACGCGGGAAAAATCTTCCTTTAACTACGTTGGAATTGATCTTAAGATTTACCTTATCACCCTCAATAAATTGCTGGAAGTACCTGCTCAAAGGAATTTTTCCTTGATCACGATAATGTCTTTTGAATTTATGTCTGGTTTTCCGTTGTTTTGAGCCTATTCTCGTTACCATGTCAGCTTAGATTTAAGGTTAATTTATAAAGGTTTCGTCTCCAAGAACGTATTTGGTTAGTTGGCCTAAAATTTGTCAACTTTGTTAAACCATTCTTCAGACCATTATTGATCTATGTCAAAACTTTTTAAATATCTAAGTTTGCCAACTCTAGCCTATGACTTATTTTAATCGTTCCACTGAAGAGCTTTCTGATTTGGTTGAAGAGAAGAAATTGGAAGTCAAATCGCTGGGCAATAAAAGTCTCTTTAATCATCTAAAAGCTGGTTTAAGCATCTACACTTCAACTGCCGCCTTTGGTTTTTCAATCGTGGGGATGAATTATCAAGAATCTCCCCTCCTAATTTCTCTTGGTCTTGCTGGTTCAGTTTTTTTAGGTTATCTGGGGGTAGATAATTTCAAAAAATTTAAAGAGAGTTATGAAAATTGGTATGATCAAAATGCGGAACTAAAACGTCTGCAAAAAGAACTCTCTGCAAGAGAATAAACTATTTCAAGCAAAAACCTTTTATTAAAACTATCTAATTCTCTCTATAATGAATTTTTATACTGAACTTATCGAGGAAATCAAGAATAATCCCGCTAAAGATTGGACTAAGCTCAAGCGTGATCTAGCATTCCAGCACAAGCTCAAAAAGATCCCCAGCAACATTCAGGTACTGATGCACGCCCCGCTAGAGATGATTCCAGAACTGAACAAAAAACTTCTTACCAAACCAACGCGAACTATCTCAGGTGTTTCCCCTGTAGCAATCATGACTAAACCAGATCGTTGTCCGCATGGCAAATGCACTTACTGTCCAGGTGGAATCGCTTCACCTTGGGGTGATGTGCCGCAGTCATACACTGGTCATGAACCCGCTACTATGCGTGGCATGAGAAATGATTATGATGCCTATTTACAGACGATGAACCGTTTAGAGCAGTACATCCTATTGGGACATACTGTCGATAAGATTGAGATTATTGTTATGGGTGGAACTTTTACCGCTACTCCGTTAGAATATCAGGAAGAATTTATTCTCGGATGTTTTCAGGCGATGAACGATTTCTCGGAACTTTTCTTTAATCATGATGAATTTGATTACGCTAAATTCAAGCAATTCTTTGAACTACCTGCTGATATAAATGATGAAGAAAGAGCTCTCAGGGTGAAAAGCAGATTAAGAGAGTATAAACAAAAAACCAGCACCACCCTGGAAACTGAGCAATTAAAAAATGAAACCGCTAAAGTAAGATGTGTAGCTCTCTGCATCGAAACTAAGCCGGATTGGGGGCTTCTTAAGGAAGGTAATGAGATGTTAAGGCAAGGCTGTACCCGGGTGGAATTAGGGATCCAGTCTGTCTATGACGATGTCTTAAAAGCTGTCAATCGTGGTCATGATTCTATTATCTCTAAGGAATCAATCCGCATCTTAAGAGATCTGGGTTTCAAGATCAATTTCCATTATATGCCTGGTTTACCGTTAACCGACAAAGAAAGGGATTTAGCGGGCATGAAAGAAATTTTCACTAATCCTGATTACAAGCCAGACATGATTAAATTTTATCCCTGTATGGTCGCTCCAGGTACACCCCTGTACACGCAATGGCAGAGCGGAAAATTCATCCCCGTAACTACAGAAGAAGCAGCTGAAAGGGTTTATGAGATCAAGAAGATAATCCCTGAGTATTGTCGAATTCAACGTATTCAAAGAGATGTTCCCACCAAGTACTGGGAAGCCGGTGTCGATCGCACTAATCTACGGCAATACCTGCATGATAAGTATGGTGTAGTCTGCCGTTGCATCCGTTGTCGGGAACCCAAAGGAAAAGATGTCAGTTGGGATAAAGTTGAAATAAAAGTAACTGAATATGAAGCTTCTCAGGGTAAAGAATTTTTCATCGCTGCGGAAGATCCCGAGCACGACCTTCTCTTAGGATTCTGCCGTTTAAGATTCCCTTCACAATCATTAAGATCAGAGATTAACGAGCGATCAGCTTTGATCCGTGAATTGCATGTCTATGGCACGGCTACGGCTATTGGCGATGAAGGGATGGTGCAGCATAAAGGTTGGGGCAAAAAACTTATGGCAAAAGCGGAAGAAATTGCTAAAAGTCATAGTAAAACTAATATAGTTGTAATTTCAGGAATAGGTGTACGTGGATATTATCGTAAATTGGGTTATCATCAGGATGGTCCTTATATGACTAAATCATTTGTCCACTAACAAGTGACAAATATGCCAAAAGGTTTATAAATGTCCCCTTTTATCTATTATAATATTCAACTAATCTTAAAATTGGTGAAACATGAACAGCAGAACAGCAATGGATAATTTAAATGAACCGGAAGCCGCTTCACCAGGCGTAGCCAGGAAACGTGATTATACCTCTCATCTTGTTGGTCTGATCAAAAATATGCCTACTGCTTATACTGCCCTAAATTTATCCTATAGGCATATAGCTGCTTTGGAAAAAAGATTTGGATCTTCAGTAGATATCGACTACCAGAGGTTAGAAGAAGTTTTAGCTAAAAAAAAAGGTTACAATTCTGCTGACGGTTTCCTCGGTCGTATCCATCAAGAAAAAAGTGATTACCTAGCAAGGCAAGAAAAAGATTCCACTCCCCAAATAGTTTCTCTTATCAAAAAACATAAAAATATTGGATTAGCAGCTAATGCCGTTATTAGACAAGCTAGGAGCTTAGAAAAAGCTTATGGTAAGGTAAATCTAGATTATGCTGTAATCGAAGATGAATTAGACAAGATTAGTTGGTTCGAGCCTGAGATGTTAGAAGGCTTGAGCGGTTATGCTGATTATCTTGAGAAAACTTCTGCTGAAACAGCAGCTAAAAATGCGGAGCTTGATTTAGGATTATCTTCTAATCCTATAAAAGAGGTTTATGTCGAAGCAATCTATCACCCTCCAGCTCTACCTTCAGATGCTTTGGTTTCTACGTCTTTATCAACTGCTAAAAAAGTTGAAGTTACCAAGCCTCTGGAATCATTAATTATCGCAAATGATAGCTTACCAAAAGTAATTATCGATGATGAGGTACTTAAGGAATCAGCAGCTTACGAAAAGTTAGGGACTCCTGCTACCCGAGATTCACCTTATGTCAACAATGATGCTATAAAATTAGTTCGCAGAAATGTAGTGTTAAGAAAACCAATCGAAGAAAAACAAACTGAATTAGAAAAAACTTTAGAAGTTATCGTTAAAAAAGATGAACCAACTATTTTAGGAGAAAGTAAGGGGATTTTTGCTAGAAGTTTAGATTATCTTGGTGGGAAAGTCGCTCAAGGCCTGAAAAAAGCTGCTCTGTATGCCACTGTTGCTGGAGCAATTTTTGCTGTCAGTCCGGAAAGCAAAACCAATTTTGCTGAGGCAAATTACTTGACAACTCCCCAAGTTTCGCTACAATCACCAATAGAAGCAATTTCACCAGTACACCCAATTAATTCTTCAAAATATTTGCCCCAATCAGATTTTGCATTAACTATCCTTAGCAAAGATGTCAAGAGCAATCTCTCTTTCGTTAACGGATATGGTTGGGAAAAAATTCCTTATCAGCAATATGAATTTAGCACACCCGCTGTAATTACCGCTGAACAACCAACCCTTGTCGAGAAAGAACAGCATCCGAGTATTAAGGAAAATGCTAAAACAAAAAAAACCACAAGACCTCATACCCCTCAAAAAGCTATGAAACCTGCTGAGACCTATCTTTCTAAAGTAGATTTGAGCGTGCCAACAAATCCTGAACTGGAAAGTAAACTTGATAAAGCTTTTACAGGAAGACTATACCATCCTGGGTTTGAGCAGTTAAAATCAGAAGGACTAGACTTGAATGTCATTAGCGGCACGATTGATGATGACATCTATAATGGAATGCCGAAAAAAGTATTGCCACAGAAAGAATTAAGTTCGATAGTTATCAAAGAACCATCAGCACCTAATCGTGTCAATCTTGAATCAGATAATAAAGATCAAGGTAATACTCCTCCTCGTGGCTGGAAAAAATTAAGAAATATTTTTAGCAAAAAATAATTTTCCAGATTTTAAGATTTTAACAAAATGACTCTATATATTATCGGTCTAGGACTTAATGACCAAAAAGACATTACTGTCAAAGGTTTGGAAGCACTAAAGTCTTGTGACAAGATTTATCTGGAGAATTACACTTCTCTATTGCAATGCAAGGTAGAAGATTTAGAAAAACTTTATGGGAAAAAGATCATCCTTGCTGACAGAGACCAGTCTGAGCAAGGTTCGGAGAAAATAGTGGCAGAAGCCAGCGAACAAGATATCGCTTTCTTAGTTATTGGGGATCCCTTCTCAGCAACCACCCACATAGAACTATTTAAGTTGGCTAAAGAAAAAAATGTTCCTGTGCAGATCATCAACAATACTTCCGTGCTTACTGCTGTTGGTATCACTGGTTTGCAATTATATAAATTTGGCAAGACTACCAGCATCCCTTTCTTAGATGATTTTCCGCAATTGGAAACCCCTTATAATGTCATCCAGCAGAATGGAGAATTACACACCTTATGCTTATTGGATATCAAGCAGGATCAACAGAGATTTATGACTGTCCCGCAAGCTTTAGCAGTTCTGGAAGATATCGAAATCAGGAAACAGGAAAATTTGATCCATGATGACTTATTGGTTGTTGGCTGTGCTCGTCTAGGTTCAGAAAATCCTGTCATCAAAGCTGGGAAGTTAAAAGACATCAAGAATATCGACTTCGGGAAACCTCCTCATTGTTTAATCATTCCCGGCAAATTACATTTCTCTGAAGAAGAGATGCTGGGACTATGGAAATAGATGATTTATTGATGCAATGTTATATCGATGATGGTTATACTGAGGAAGAAGCGAAAAAGACGATAGCTATTGATCAGAGAAGATCTAATTATTTTATCAATAAACATAAGGTTGGTTCTGCGCAAGACTTAATTTCCCTCTTGGCTACATTTAATCTCCAATTTGATGATTTAATGCGCTTTAGCCCTTATTTTGCTGAATCAGTCAAAGGTTTTCATCTAAGTGAGTTTATAGAGAGAAATGGTGTTATCTCTGATAGATCATTAAAAAATATTTTGCGTTACCTTGAACTACCATCCACAGATATCGATTTAAAAAAAATAATTACTGATGGGTTCCTTTCAGGTGATCCACCTAAACTTTCTCGTCGAAGTGAATTACTTTCTATATATCTTGACAAATTAATGGGTCTGGGTGAAACTACCACTCAAGTTGTTGATTATGTCCACGACAGCCTGAGCATCCTTCCTGCAATGTCCCGTGTTCCCCTTTTCCATGACGATTTAATCTACGGTCCGATTAAAAGGGCTTCAGGAATTAAAGCTGTCCGTCGCGATAGTATTGCTGTAGGTACTTGCTCTGATTTAGAGAAATTTCATGATGCCACTTTGTTTGATAATTTTTCAGATTACTTTGGTCGAAGGGTTTTAATCTATTGTCAGGATCAATTAATTGGTTCACTTAAGATGAAATTAGCCCCCTCCATGCTTGCTTTAAGCAATGTCAAAGCTGAAGATGGTACTTATCCTTTAGTTCTTGGTGGAACATATGCTTTACAGAAATCCGTAGTTTATGCTGTCTCAGAAAAATTTGAATCTAGGGTTAAAAGGATCAACTTAGATGGATTAATTGTTCGACCTTTACGTTTCGCTGGTCAAAAATCAGCTGGTGATAAAATCAACGGTCTTGAACAAGTTCGAGAATGGCAAGAAAGATTAGCAGAATACTCTATTCAGCATAGTTGACATCGCTGGTTAATGTGTACATCGTCTCAAACATCTTAAACAAAGCTGGGTTAAATTTCACCCATAAGCCAAATTTTCTTCTCGTCTCCAAACTAACTTCACTATGTGCTCCTACGGCTGCGGCATACTGAATTTCCAGAAAAGTATCGCCTGCTTCTACCGTTGAAATCATATCGGATTCATTTTTATCTACAGTGCGCGAACTGGTATAGATGCCTTCCATGATGTTGCCACTCGTCTTAACTGAGTTAGGGCTATAAAATAATTTTTCGTAATCCAAGACTTGGCTCTGTTGATAAAACAATTCTTCAAAAAATTTTTCCTGTTGAAATCCATAGCTGATAGAAGGCGAATCATCCTTATCTTCTTCCTCAGAAACTTCTTCCTCATCTAATTCATTTTCTAATTTGTCGATTGGATCTAATTTCTCTTTTCTTTTTTTAATCTTGTTTTGACTTAAAGAATCTTCCAATTTTTTTTCAGAAATGTTCTCTTTTTTCTCTCTAAAAAACAGACTTTCAACTGCCGAAATAACCTCATTGACCATAGGATAGCTTCTGCTTTCCTCTCTGATTTTAGTCTCTAATTTCACAATAACTTCAGAGGAATCCTCTTTTATAAAACTATCTCATCTTAAGCAAGTAGTGAATGTTAATATTAGAACGGCTTAGTAGAAAAAAGAGTCTTCATGGTCAAGATGGCAACTTTGCTAAAACTGAAGGACAGGCACAGAAACGAAAATCTTCAAATTCTGAAGACAATTTTCGTCAAAGTTGACGACCAAGACGCATAAAAACAAAAAACTATTTGTTTTTAGCGCTAAAATAAAGTAATTTCTTTATTTTATGCGGCTTTTTCTACAGAGCCAATTAGAACAACAAAGTATATCCTTCCTCGGCAGCAGCTTTTCTGACAAAAGCAATCTCATCCTTAAGCACATCATCAAGATCAAACTCGCTACGCGGTATATCTACCTTAACTAATTCCCATTTAAGTTCATCATCAACCTCAATGCGAACATATCTTTTCGGTTTTGCTGTGAGTTTCTTAGTCTCTGGATTGAGCATATATTCATCACGCCAAGTATCGGGATGAAGAATGACCCAGTTTCCTTTCTCTTCCAGATAAGTCTTATGCACATGACCGAAAACATAGATCTTACTATGGTGCATCTTTTTCTTGTTTTTCCTTTTGAAGACGCTGATGATATCATCCATATCCCACTGTACATTCTTGATACTGTTGTAGAATTTACTGAACAGTTCCCACGGCCATCTGTACGTTGGATCCCTGATGTATCTTATAGGGTAATAAAAGATAGTTTTTAAGAAATATTTTATTGTCTCCCAATTGATTTTTTTATTAACTTTCTGGACAAATTTTGTCAAGACCGGTCGTGGATTTACCCTTTCCAGAAAAGGATGCTGTTCTTTCAGGAACATCATACCATTAAAAGCACCAAACATCCAGGGCATATTCAATAATTTTTTCTTCTTGAACTTTAACCAGAGATTATTTAAGTTGATGCTATGCATGAAATCGTACTGTTGACCATGCTGGGCGTAAACTCCATGCTGTTTGTAATGCATCTCAAAATGGATATTTTTATGAGCTTCTAACAAGCGTTTGATCTCTGCCCGTATTCCCTTGAACAGCAAATCATAATCGTGATTGCCGATGATAAAATAAATATTATTCTCTTTTTTCCTCGCAAACTCTTTCCAAGCTTGAAAAACCCTTTGATGGGCATAATAAATATTCTTCAGTTTCTGCAGCGAACTCTCCTGAGTGATGTGGCGAGGGAAGCGATCTCTCATCTTTCCTTCAAACATCACCGGTGTTTTGATAAAATCCAGTGTATCGCCGTTAAGGATGAGATCGATAGGATGAGATTTTTTGCTTAATTTAAGGATCAATTGTGATAAAGTCTTATCGCTGATGAAATCATCGGTAATGTTTCCTGCACCTAATTCAATGTCACCTAAAATAACAATTTCCTTCTTCACTAATCACAAATATTAGATTAAGTCTTTATAATATTTTCCTTCATGTTCAAGAAAAGATATATAAAGGAAAAGATAATCATCATCCTATGAAAAAAAGAGGTAGTAATAAGAAGGGTAGCTTCAGCGTTAAGAGCAAAATAGATCCTAAAAAGAATAAAACTTCCAATTCTAATTCACATCCTATCTTTCATCAAAAGTTAACCTTGGGTCAAAGAGCTGCCGACATGATTGCGGAATTTGGCGGTAGTTGGACGTTTATCACCATCTTTTTCACGTTTCTTTTTGGCTGGATGATTATCAACACCTGGTTGTTGTTTAGAAATCCTTTTGATCCTTATCCGTTCATCCTGCTTAACCTAGTCCTGTCTTGTTTGGCGGCAATCCAAGCCCCAATAATTTTAATGAGCCAGAACCGACAGGCTGAGAGAGATCGCATTGACGCCAATTATGATCATCAAGTGAATCGTAAGGCGGAAAGAGAGATCCAGCTGGTGCAGAAGGAGCTAAGGAATATCAGAGAAACGATGCGGCAGATATCTAAGAAGTTGTAATCTTCTGTTCTTTAACCACCTAATTCTTTAACCACAACTTGATGACGAATTTTTAGGTAATGTTTATAAATAACTTGCTATTTTCGCTGCCATCAATTATTTTAGAGGCAAATCAAATGGATAAACATACTTATATGGCAGATGTTGCCGAATTAGTTAAACAATCTTATCAAGACGGCTGGCAAAGTTCAGGAATTCTCGTTAAACCAATCGCTGTTGCTAGAGACGAAAAAGATGATTCTCACGTTCGTTTTCCCATGCTAGAATCAGGTTCCGTAGCTAATGGAATCTCCCATTGTTTAGACTATCAGCGTCCTAGAAAATCTGGTTTTGGCTCGGAAACAATCAACTTCGAATGGGGCTTATTAAGGATATTACCTGGATACGAAGATGCTGATGAAGTCTTAGCGGATAAACCCTCTTTTTTGCAAGGTTACTTCCAATTGAAAAGGATTGGTGAAATAAGCGGTATCTTTCTCAGTACAACTAATTTTGAACATGCTACCGCTTATAGAACTTATGGTTCCGGTTTAGAAAATTGGATTGAGACGCAAGGTATTTACATACTTGACAAGGTGATCCCTAGATTATTAAGAACTGCTCCTTTATCAAAAATAACTGATTATGGTAAAGGAACAAAAGAATTATTGGGTTAAGTAAGAATAGACCTGTCCTCATCCGAAGCCGAACAGTAAGCTTCACTCAACACCCGAAGGCACGAGATCAGCAAACAAATCAATTCTCCTGAAGACAGGTATCAATAATCAAGGCGGTATCTTATATAACTCTTTTTTTTAATTTTATAATGGTAACTTATTTATAGTGCTCGTAAATTTTCTAATCTATGTCAAAATCTCTTATTTCAGAAGAAGACAGGGCTATCTATAAGTTACATCAATTAATTTTTAGAGAAACAGGAATGGAAACTGAAAGAAACTATTCTTGGCGATCTGAATTTATGCTTAATGTTTTAACTAATTTTGGTTTAGGTTATAATCCTCGAAGTGACTATTTAACCTTATCACAAGTTTATAGCCTGGAACGGATGATTAAGGCGGATGAAGAATTAAGAGATAGATTTGTCGCTGCTTATTGCCCCTCAACTGTTTGGTTTGATAGAAATGAGATTGGTGGAAAAGTTGTCAGTAAATCCAGGGAACTTGGAGAATATCGCGTATTATCTGCTGGTTGTTCAAAAGGGTCCGAAGTTTATTCAATTGCAATTGCTTTCCTGGAAGCAGGAATTAATTTAGCAGATGTCATTTTAATAGGTGTCGATGTTAATCAAAAAGCAATTGAACAAGCTATGAGAGGTGTGTATCTGAATGAAGAATTTGACCACCCTTACAATCAACTACCTGCTGAACTAAGAACAAAATATTTCTCAAAACAAGGTAATTTATATGTTGCCTCAGAAGAATTAACTTCTGGAGTTGAATTCAAAAGATGTAACCTTGTAAATGGTGAAGAAGTTGCAGGAATTGCTGAAGAAAAATTTTCTGTTATCTGCTGTCGAAATGTTCTTAAATATTTTGACAATGACAATGCCGAAATAATAATAAATAACTTACAGCAAATTCTTGAACCAAGTGGGATATTTTTTTGTAGTGCTGATGGAGAAGAAAACAGACGTATCAAAGCTGCAGGATTTGAAGAAGTTGGTAAATATATTTATAAAAAATCTAATTGAGAAGGATATTTGATTTCTAAACTTAATAATAAAAAAATAAAAAATTAACTGAAAAATTTCAGTCCATAAGCGATGAACAACGGCGCGAAAACAATCGCGAAAGTGTTCATTACCTTAATCAGAGCGTTCAGCGCTGGTCCAGCAGTATCTTTGAATGGATCTCCTACTGTATCTCCCACTACTGCTGCTTTATGCGCTTCCTGACCTTTGCCACCATGGTTGCCATCTTCGATGTACTTCTTAGCGTTATCCCAAATCGCTCCGGAATTTGCCATGAACAAAGCCATCACCAGTCCTGAAAGAATTACGCCAATCAGCAAGCCACCCAAAGCTTTTACACCCAATAGTAATCCTACTGATAATGGTGCTAATATTGCGATTACTGCCGGCAAGATCATGTTTTGCAGAGCTGCTTTAGTTACGATGTCAACACATTTACCATATTCTGGTTTAGCTTTACCTTCCATCAAACCTTTGATCTCTTTAAATTGTCTCCTTACTTCTAAGACAATAGCATGAGCAGAAGTTCCTACTGCAGTCATGCAGACAGCTGAGAAAGCAAATGGTAACATTGCTCCGATGAACAGACCTACCAAAACAACTGGTTCAGTAAGTAAAAACTGTAATGGTGCCTCAAGTACTTGATTTATTTCCTGCACAAAAGCGGCAAATAAGGCTAGTGCTCCTAAAGCAGCAGAACCGATAGCATAACCTTTAGTTACAGCTTTGGTCGTGTTGCCTACTGCATCTAAAGCATCAGTTGTCTTACGGACATTTTCATCCAGACCCGCCATTTCAGCGATACCACCAGCATTATCTGTTATTGGACCATAGCTGTCTAGAGCGATGATCACTCCTGTCAGAGAAAGCATGGAAACTGCTGCGATAGCGATACCATAAATTCCTGCTAGATAATAAGCTGTTAAGATTCCCGCACCGATGATTAATACTGGGATGATGGTAGATTGCATGCCCACAGCTAAACCTTGGATCAAGTTTGTACCCGCTCCAGTAACTGAAGCTTTTGCTGTTTTACGTACAGGTCCATACTTAGTGCTAGTATAATACTCAGTAACCACATTAATCACTAAAGTTATTACAAGACCAACCATTCCTGCCAGGAAAAGATTCATAGGATTTTTGGTGTAAACTGTAACGGCATAGAACCCGATAGCGGCAATGATACCAGAAGCGATCAATCCTTTATACAAAGCGCCCATGATGTTTCCTTTTGGACCTAGTTTGACAAACCAAGTACCGATGATAGAAGCGATTACCGCTACAGCGCCTAACATTAGAGGATATTGAACTGCCATATTGTAAGTTTGTGACACAGAAGGGATCAAAGCTAGCAACATCGCTGCCAGTAAGGTTACGACATAAGTCTCGTAAAGATCTGCGCCCATTCCTGCACAATCTCCTACGTTATCACCAACATTGTCAGCGATGGTAGCAGGATTTCGTGGATCGTCTTCAGGAATACCTGCTTCAACCTTTCCTACTAAGTCTGCTCCCACATCTGCTGCTTTGGTGAAGATCCCTCCACCAACTCTCGCAAATAATGAGATCAATGAAGCTCCGAAACCTAAGCCGACTAAAACAGCCGGATCCCTATAAATAGAATAGAAGACCGAAACTGCCAGTAAAGCTAGACCAACTACTACCATACCAGTAACTGAGCCACCTTTGAAAGCAATGTCTAAAGCTTCAGCCAATCCTTTCTTGGCTGTCTCAGCTGTTCTTACATTGGCTCTCACTGAGATGCTCATGCCGATGTAGCCAGAGATACCTGATAAGATCGCTCCGAAAAGAAATCCTGCGGCAACTGGGAAACTAAACAGTGCAAACAGAATTGCGGTGATGATGACTGCGAAGATCGCAATCGTCTTATATTGTCGTACCATGTAGGCATTTGCTCCTTCTTTGATCGCTCTGGCGATTTCCTGCATCTTCTCAGATCCCGGTTCAGCTTTCATTATCTTGAACGAAAGATAAGCTGCATACGCTAAAGCGACAAGAGCAACGATTATTGCTATTATTCCTATATCAATCATTTATTTACACCCCTGTAAGATTGTTTATAAGGTGATTATATATTTCGTTTATATAATTTTTGTTAAAATGAGCTTTCTTGTAGGGAAAATAATATAAATTAAGCCCTGAACTTTTTCAGAAATGATAATTAAAGATAATATTTCAAGATTAATCTACTTTGATGGGAATTATTCTCTTAATCGGGCTATTGATTCAAATGGTGGTGAAATATTTTTAGAAAAAGGTCAAACAAGATATTTGGCTCGTTTAGAATTAGCTGCACCAGATTATCCTGAAATTAGTGAAAATCAAGTACTGTTTGATGTTTTTACTACTTGGAATGATGTTTATTGGCAAAAAGGAAATCATGGTGCTATAAGGGGTTTTTCCAGTGGTTTAATAACTTTTGAAGAACTTGTTAGAGAGAAAAGACCACCCCAGAAACGTGCCGATAGAACTAATCACTCAGAATTGAGAGATGAATTGGCCGATCTTTTTGCTGGGAATCATTTCAATCTTAATTTGAGAATTTATTCTGAGGTTGATGGTAAAGAATTCCACCGAAATTTAAATAATCTTAAAACTTACCAGTCAGTCTTTACTGATATTCTGGGACAACTAAATAATTATTGGAGTTGATAATAACAAAATGCTAATCAAAGACACATTTTCTCGTTTATTACATTTTGCTGGAAATTACAACTTAGAAGAAGCATTTACTAAAGGTCGTCAAAGAATCCCCTTGGATGATGGTCGAGTTCGTTATTTAGTTCGCTTGGAATTAGCCCCTCTTGATAATCAAGAGCTAAGAACTAATTATGGTCACTATAATGTTCACACTACTTGGGGTCATGTTCCATATGATTTTGGAACTAAAAGTTATGATTTAAGTGGTATAATTCCCTTTGAAAATTTCAATCTAGGGCTTCCTCCCCAGAAACGTGCAATTAACACCAATCATCTACAACTACAAGCTGAATTAGCTGAATTGATTACAGAATCTTATTTTGATTTCAATGCCTATATTTGTTCAACAATCGATGGTAGACAATTCAGTAACAGGAATAATCAAGAGAGCGAGATTGATAATCAGAGAACATACCAGCCAGTTTTTACTGCTATCGTTAACGATATCAGAAGTTATTTGTCTTCAGATCAATTTCAGTTAGAAAAATTAGTGTTGGGTGAACCTGTACTAGTAGTTGAACCTGAACCTTTAGAAACATTGGTAAAACCAGAAGAAAAAGATCAGGATGTGCCATTAAAACGTTTCAAAAAGTTAGAGTTTGATTAATGTCCCAACCTTTTCAAATATTTCTTTAAATCATTATATTCTTTATCCCTGTCTAGGATACATAGTATCTCTACATTTGGTTTATCTACCAGGTAGATTACCCTTTTTTCTTTTCTGTTATCTTCAAATCTTATCCTGAACAAAAATAAGTCATATCCTTCTATTCTTTTGAAACGAAAAGGATTGGTCTTCAGCAGCCGCAACTTCTCTTCGATTATAGCCGCTGCCTTATCACTTAATTCGTCAATTTGTTCAAGAAAGAATCGAGATGGTCTTAAGAGGTAATCCATCTTCTATTTCCTTTTTAGTTTTCTAAAAAGTTCTTCTTCTGTACCAAATAAATCTTTTTTCTTGCTTACTTCTGCTAACTTTCTTACTAACAGCAATTCTTCTTTGGTGATTGGCGGTTCTTCAAAAATCTTCTCTCGG